>ERZ791802.538-NODE-538-length-38194-cov-4.261334_pt1 | contig 38194 bp, 27 predicted proteins | sample MGYA00510308_ERZ791802 | MGnify/ENA primary metagenome ERZ791802 (study PRJEB30046, sample SAMN00792028) | human gut metagenome | study: EMG produced TPA metagenomics assembly of the A metagenome-wide association study of gut microbiota in type 2...
ACCGGCTTGCTTTCACAAGCCTCTGTCATCAGACAGGGGGGTGACTAAAGGGGAAGGTTGACGTTTCTGGCTTTTTCGTTTTGTGCACGACGGAAAGCTTCGATTTTTTCACGCATCTGAATGTCCTGCACAGAGAGCATTTCAATAGCAAAAAGGGCTGCATTACCCGCACCGGCCTCTCCGATGGCAAAGGTGGCTACAGGGACTCCCTTGGGCATCTGCACGATAGATAGCAGAGAGTCTTCTCCTCGGAGGTATCGGGAAGGAATAGGTACGCCGAGAACGGGAACTGTTGTTTTCGCCGCAAGCATACCCGGCAGATGCGCAGCGCCGCCTGCGCCGGCGATGATGGCTTTTAAGCCGCGAGCACGTGCGGTTTCGGCGTACTCAAACATTTCATCGGGCATGCGGTGTGCAGAGACAACCCGAGCCTCAAACGGGACATTGAATTCTTTGAGGATGTCACAAGCGTTTTTCATGACTTCCCAGTCAGAGTTTGATCCCATTACTACACCGATCACAGGGGTGTTTTGCATGACTAAATTCCTTCAGGCTAAAGAATAAGAGCGGCGCGAAAAGCTTCGTTGCTTTCGCGCCGATCCGATGATCAACAGTTACACAGATCAGGCAACATCCCGATCAGCCAGGCGACGCAGAGCTTCGCGATATTTGTCAGACGTTTTCTCGATAACTTCTGCCGGAGCGCGAGGGGCCGGAGCCTTCTTGTCCCACGGTTGTGTTTCGAGCCAATCGCGAACGAATTGCTTATCAAAAGACGGAGGCGAAATACCTTCTTGGTACTGATCAGCAGGCCAGAAACGAGAGGAGTCCGGTGTGAGAACTTCGTCCATTAAACGAACGACTCCGTTTTCATCAAGACCGAATTCAAACTTCGTGTCCGCAATGATAATGCCCTTGGTGCGGGCATACTCTGCAGCACGCTTGTAAAGTTCGATCGAGTAGTCACGGATCTTCTCGGCAACATCGCGACCAACCATTTCGCAAGCTTTTTCAAATGTAATATTTTCATCGTGAGTGCCGATTTCGGCTTTGCCTGCAGGAGTGAAGATCGGTTCGGGCAATTGTTGAGCTTGCTTGAGGCCTTTGGGTAATTCAATGCCACAAATTTTGCCAGTGGCTTGATAGTCTTTCCAGCCGCCACCGATAATGTAGCCACGAACAACACATTCGATCGGAATGGGTTTGAGCTTCATGGCAACGACGGCGCGTCCTTTGACTTGTTCGACTTCGTCAGGAGCAACAACGCTCGTCGGATCAATGCCCGTCAAGTGATTCGGACAGACACCGTCGAGTTTCTCGAACCAAAAATCGGTGAGTGCTTGAAGGACTTGACCCTTATAGGGAATCGGGTCGTCAAGAATTACGTCAAAAGCAGAGATGCGGTCCGTAACGACAATTAAAAGTTTGTCATCACCGAGCTCGTAGCTGTCACGGACTTTGCCGCGATAAATGCGCTTTAAAGAGTGCAGGGAGGTATCGAGAATGGGCATGATCGTCAGTTCCGTTCAAAAAAGCGGGGCCGGCCCGTTGCCGGCCTTGCACACAAAAAAGTATTGTAGCGTTTTTTCTTTGTATCCGAGGCAAAAAAATGCTTAGATGAAGAAGGTTTGCCAAAGCACAAGAAGCCACGTGCCGGCAACAGCAAAACATGCCATCAAAACGGCACAACTGCCCATGTCTTTAGCGCGTTTGGAAAGGGGATTCAACTCCGGTCCAATGCGATCAATACAGGCCTCAATGGCAGAATTGAGGATTTCGACGATGAGCAGGAAAAGGTGAGCGGCGATGACTGCTGCGGCTTGGGAGAGCGTTACCGGTAAAAAGCAAACGACAACTGTTGCAATGATTAAAAGCCAAAACTCTTGCCGAAAAGCTTCTTCGTTTCGATAAGCCGCTAAAAAGCCATCCTTGGAGTAACCGAAGGCATTCATCAAGCGAACGATACCGGTTTTACCCTTCAAATCGGTTGCATCTTTATGTTCAGTCATAGGGAATTCAAAAAGGGGAGCGTTGCTCCCCTTGTGTGATGTTAGAGAATTTGTTGTTTGAGTTCGCCACTCGAGTACTTCTTAGCCATCGTAAAGAGATCGATGGGCTTGATGCGAGCACCTTGACCTTCACAACCGAACTCGAGATAGCGTTGTTTGCAAAGTTCGTAGGCGGCCTTGCGAGCAACCTTGAGATATTCGCGCGGGTCAAACTTCGAGGGGTTTTCTACGAGGTAACGACGCACGGCTGCTGTCATACCTAAGCGAATGTCCGTGTCGATATTGACCTTGCGAACACCGTGTTTGATTGCTTCTTGAATTTCTTCCACGGGAACGCCGTATGTTTCACGCATATCGCCGCCAAATTGACGGATTTCTGCCAAATATTCTTGAGGCACAGAGGAAGAACCGTGCATTACCAAGTGAGTGTTAGGCAGACGACGGTGAATTTCCTTAACGCGTTCAATGGACAGAATGTCGCCAGTGGGCTTACGGGAGAACTTGTAGGCACCATGGCTCGTACCAATAGCGATGGCCAGAGCATCCAATTGCGTGCGTTCTACGAAATCAGCAGCTTGGTCAGGATCGGTGAGCAATTGATCTCGCGTCATGACGGCGTCTGTACCGTGACCGTCTTCCTTGTCACCCTTGAGCGTTTCAAGGGAGCCGAGGCAACCGAGTTCGCCTTCAACGCTGACGCCAATGCAGTGGGCCATTTCAACGACTTGACGCGTTACGTCCACGTTATAGTCGTAAGAGGCAATCGTCTTGCCATCGGCTTGCAAGGAGCCGTCCATCATCACGGAAGTAAAGCCCATGCGCATAGCACCTTGGCAAACCGCGGGACTTTGACCATGGTCTTGGTGCATACAAACGGGCACGTCGGGATACGTTTCAACGGCCGCTTGGATCAAGTTTTTCAGGAAAATCTCACCGGCATAGCGACGAGCGCCGGCCGAGGCTTGCATGATAACGGGAGCACCGACTTCTTGAGCGGCAGACATGATTGCCTGAACTTGCTCCAAATTGTTGACGTTGAAAGCCGGCACGCCATAGCCGTTTTCGGCGGCATGATCAAGTAATTGACGTAAAGAGACAAGAGCCATAATGGAGGTGTCCTAAAGAAAACAACATGCGTAATGGATCTATTCTAGCGGTATCTAGTAAAAAACGTGTTAATTTTTAACTCCAATTTCTCGATTACCCTTGCATAATGGAGTCATTTTTCTTCACTTGAGTGCGAATTCCGTTCAAAATGGCTACGGCAACCTTTTGTTGGTAGGAGGAGGTTTTAAGTTTCTTTTCCTCCTGAGGGTTGCTGATAAATGCGGTTTCCACCAAGATGGAAGGAATACCGGGAGATTTCAGCACTAAAAAGCCCGCTTGTTCTACCTGGCGACGATGTAATGTATTAATTTTGCTCAAGTTTTGAAGAACGCTGTGTCCCAATTCCAAGCTGTAGCTGATTTTCCAGTCAGTTGTCATATCAACGAGCACGTTGCGCAGGCGATTATCGACTTCTTTAAAACTAGCGCCCCCGATTAAGTCCGCTTCGTTTTGGTTTTTTGCTAACCATTGAGCCGCCGAGCTTGTCGCTCCGCGTTCTGATAATGCATAAACGGAAGATCCTTTAGCAGTGGGCTTTGTCCAAGCATCGGCGTGGATACTGACAAACAAGTGTGCCTTGGCTTTTTGAGCAATCATGACGCGTTGGCTCAAGCTGACGAAGTGATCAGAGGAACGCGTCATGACGACTTTCATGCCGGGCTCTTTCTTGATAAGTCGCTCCAGTCGCTTGGCAATGGAGAGCGTGATGTGTTTTTCGCACGTTTTTGCTCTGCCAACTGCACCGGGGTCTTCGCCGCCGTGTCCAGCATCAACCACAACGACAATGTCACGTTTCTTTTTGGTAACGGGTTTAGCTGCCGGTTTAGTTGCAGGCTTTAAAGCCGGTTTTGACGCCACCTGTGTGGCCGGTTTTGTTGTTGATGTAGACGGCTTACTCGGTGTTTTAGGCGTTGTCGTAGTCGTTTTTTTGCCCGTTTCTTTTTGGCTTTTGGCGATTAATTCGCTTAACGGATCGCCCGGTTTGCTCGTATTGTCTAGGCCTGCGATGACGCCGGCGATCGGATCGGCCGTATCGAGCGGATAGAGGTCGAAAATTAACCGGTATTTGTAATTAGCTACAGGCTTAAGAGAAAAGACTTCAGGGCGCACCTCTGCCTTAAGATCCATCACAAGGCGCACGACACTGGAAGTGTACTGTCCAATACGAACGGCCTTGATGTATGGGTCATTGGGCGAGACATCAGAAATCATTTTCTGAAGTCGGGCTGTCAGTGTTAATCCTTCAATATCCACGACCAAGCGGTAAGGCATGGGCGAGCGAACCATGAAGTATTTGAACTTGATGGGTTGATCGTGTTCAAGTGTGACGCGCGTATATTCTTTTGCTGGCCACATACGCACGTCGACCATCTGTGCAGCTTGCGCTTCAAGCGCAGGGCACAAAGACAAAATCAACGATCCCGTGGTGGTGCTTAAGAGTGTTCTACGCGTGATTGCCATGCTGCTGTCACCGAATCTGCCAGTTCGCTACCTAGATTACTGCCTGCGATAAGTGTAAGTGTTCTTCCGTCGCCTGAGGGTTCCAAAATTAAGGTCAGGTCTGCCGCCGGGAGGCAATCGCCGGCTTTTTCACTCCATTCAACAAGAGTGATGTGAGCGGCGGCAAAATGATCACGAAAACCCGCGTCAAGAAACTCTTCAGGAGATTCAAAACGGTAGAAGTCAAAGTGAAAGACCTCAATCGACTCGTCGATAGGGTAGGTTTCGAGCAAAGTAAATGTTGGGCTCTTGATCCGCCCCTCGACGCCTAAAGCACGAAGCATTGCACGTGCCATACTGGTTTTGCCGGCACCAAGATTGCCTTCGAGTCGAATATTCAGACCCGAATCAATAATGCGGTTGCGATATTGAAGTGCGCAACGCGCCAACAGTGCGCCGAATTCATCGGTGTGCTGTGGGGTAGACAATTCCAGTTGCATTGGTAATCTGCAGAATATTGCGAGTTAAATACTAAATGAACGTATTGTAGAGACAACGGAGGGCTTTGTGAAAGCGTTAGTAACAAAAAAATGCTAACGATTGAAACAAAAGCGTTTTCAGGGGATTGCGTGGTGGAGAAAGTGGCGTTGGTGGGAGCGCAGAGACTCGAACTCTGGACCGACGGATTAAGAGTCCGCTGCTCTACCAACTGAGCTACGCTCCCAAATCCTGCGAGTTGTATTTCGGTGGTGGTGGGTCGTGAGAGACTCGAACTCTCGACCAACGGATTAAAAGTCCGCTGCTCTACCGACTGAGCTAACGACCCGTTGTCAAAACATCCGGGACAAGCCCGAAGGCATCGCGCCAACCGAGTTCGGAATGATGCCCGATAAAAATAGGTTTGTCAACCCCTGGTGTTTGATTTGTTTTTTATCGGCTTTAACAACGGGATCAAATGTTGGTACAGATGTTAGGGTAAACGATAATAAAAATAACCGATAAAAGTCTCGACATTTGATCTTTTATTGTGGATAATGTTTCCAGTAGATAACGCCAATTGCCCGGATTAAAGCACTTTAAATTGAATGTGTAGTTTTAAATTGGCAAGTTATTAAAATCTATATTGTTTTTAAAAAGAGTTCTGTCTGTGGACTCATAGAATAAGGAAACTGAAAATGGCAGAAAAGCGCACCTTACCTCGAGTGGAACGCGTTGAAGGCGATGAGCGTAAAAAAGCATTAAGCGCAGCATTGGCTCAAATCGAAAAACAGTTCGGCAAAGGTTCAATCATGCGCATGGGTGATAAGGGCATGAATGAAGATATCGATGTGGTTTCCACGGGGTCGCTCGGACTGGACTTGGCTTTAGGTGTGGGCGGTTTGCCTCGCGGACGTATTGTTGAAATTTACGGGCCGGAATCCTCTGGTAAGACCACTTTGGCATTGCACGTTGTCTCGCAAATGCAAAAAACGGGGGGTACCTGTGCATACATTGACGCGGAACACGCTCTCGACATTCAATATGCTCAACGCTTGGGAGTGAATTTGAGCGAGTTACTAATCTCCCAACCGGATACCGGTGAACAAGCTTTGGAGATTTGTGACGCGCTCGTGCGTTCGGGCTCTGTTGACATGGTGGTTATTGACTCTGTGGCAGCCTTGACCCCGCAGGCTGAAATCGAAGGCGAGATGGGCGAGGCATTGCCGGGTCTTCAAGCCCGCTTGATGAGCCAAGCGTTGCGCAAATTGACCGCTTCAATTAAGCGCACGAACACTTTGGTGGTCTTCATTAACCAAATTCGTATGAAGATCGGTGTGAGTTACGGCAATCCTGAAACGACGACGGGCGGTAATGCACTGAAGTTCTACAGTTCCGTACGCTTGGACATTCGTCGCACCGGTGCTCTTAAAAAGGGCGATGAGGTAATCGGCTCCGATACAAAAGTTAAGGTTGTTAAAAACAAGGTAGCACCTCCCTTCAAGACGGCTCAATTCGACATTTTGTATGGCGACGGTATCTCGCATGAGGGCGAAGTGATCGATATGGCCGTCGAATTGGATTTGATGCAAAAGTCCGGTTCTTGGTACAGCTATGAAGGTGAAAAAATCGGTCAAGGTCGTGACAATGCCCGCGAATTTTTAAAGGCTAATCCCGAAAAGATGGCCGATATTGAAAATAAGATTCGTGAATTAAAGGGCATTAAAGCAAAGGTGACGGCAGCCTCGCTTGATCGCGCAAGTGGCCAAACCGACGAAGAGTAACCCCAATTTTTATTAAACCCGGTGCGCAGGGCGAGGCGGCTTCTGCGCACTGAGTTTCTCAATGTATGACCCAAGAGCCCTCAGACAACATTTTTGCTGGTGAGAATACAAAAAAGTTACGTCAGCGAAGAAAAACCGAAAAACCGTTGAGCTTAAAAGCTCAAGCGGTAAAGTGTTTGGCACGACGCGAGTATTCACGTAGTGAATTGGCTCGCAAACTGACGCGTTTGAGTGAAGAGGCGATTGATAACGATGAGTTAGAACATCTGTTAGACGAGTTACAGGAAAAGGGTTACTTATCTGATGAGCGTTTTGCGCGTTCTTTTACTCGCACGAAAGCTGCCCGCACCGGCAATCTCAAACTAATTGCTCAAATGAAAGAGAAGGGACTTTCATCAGAGGTGATTCGCGAGGTTATTCAAGAAGAGGCAGGCAGTGAGCTTGAGCGTGCTAAAGCACTTTGGCAGCGAAAATTTGGCGTTCCTGCTGACGATTACAAAGGTTATGCCAAGCAAGTTCGTTATTTATTATCTCGAGGATTTTCTCTTCAAGCGGCGAAAGCCGCTATCGCAAGCGGCTCCCAGGTCTCTTTTGACGAAGAGGATTATTAATCGCTCAATCCTTGACGTTTTTGTGCCGAGATAAGCGTGTTGTGTAATAACATGGCAATGGTCATGGGCCCCACGCCGCCAGGCACGGGCGTAATCCAGCCGGCGACTTCCTTTGCCGCTTCCGTGTCAACGTCCCCGCAAAGCTTTCCGTTCTCATCGCGATTGACGCCAACGTCAATGACCACTGCTCCCTCTTTAATCATGTCGGCCGTGACAAATTTGGGTTTGCCGATGGCGGCAACCAAAATATCCGCGTCAGTCGTATAACGCCTTAAATCAGCCGTGTGACTATGAGTCATGGTGACCGTGGCATTAGCCTGAAGCATCAGCATTGATAAGGGTTTGCCGACAATGTTGGATCGGCCGATGATGACGGCGTGCTTGCCTTCTACGTCATAGCCGATGGCCTGAAGCAGTTCCATGATTCCGGCCGGTGTGCAGGGTTTAAAACCGCCACCCGTGGTCACGAGCTTGCCGGTGTTATAGATGTGGAAGCCATCAACATCCTTATCAGGATCAATTTTTTCGAGTACAAGTCCAGAGCGAATTTGAGGCGGCAGGGGAAGCTGCACCAAAATGCCGTCAACTGTATCGTCGTGATTGAGAGCTTCAATTTGCGCTAACAGCGTTTCCTCGGAGCAGGTATCGGGTAAGTGGCGTTCAATAGAGATGATGCCGGCTTCATTGCAGGCTCTAATTTTGTTTCGGACGTAAACTCTGCTGGCGGGATTTTCTCCTACCATGATGACTGCTAGCGCCGGGGCTCGTTTAAGTTTTGCGACCGCCTCTTTGGTTCGGGCTCGAATCTGGGTTGCGACGGCTTTACCGTCAATAATTCGTGCAGTCATGTCACCTCCAGAGAAAAAAAACAATCCGCCCGGCAACTGCCGGCGGATTGCTTTGAAAACTAAAACAACAACCGGCGCAATTAGAACTGGTTGGCGCCGATCACCACACGCATCAAGTCAGCAACGGTACCCGAATTGGTTTTGTCCATGATGCTGGCTCGGTGAGCTTCTACAGTCTTGATGGAGATGCCGAGGTCATCGGCAATTTGCTTATTGAGGCGGCCGGCCACAATACGCTCAAGCACTTGTTGCTCGCGTGGCGTTAATTTCGAGAGCATGGCTTCATTGAGCGATTGGCGTTCGCTAGCCATGCGACGTTCACGGGCTTCTCCTAAGAGACGGGAGATAAGCGGCATGAGCGTTTCGACTTTAACGGGTTTTTGTAAGAAGTCTGCGGCACCTTTTTTGAGTGCACTTACTGCCATCGGCACATCGCCGTGCCCCGTTAAGAACACAACGGGAATCGTAGCCTTTCGGGCAATCAAATGGTCTTGAACTTCAGTGCCGGGCATCCCGGGCATGCGTTGATCAAGCAACACCACAGCGATCGCATTAGGATCATACTTTGCAATAAAAGACTCTCCGCTATCGAAAGCTTCAACTCGATAGTCTTGCGACTCCAAAAGCCGGCGCAGTGAGTCGCGCACATCGGCGTCGTCATCAACAACGTAAACCGTACCTAAGGGTTCTTTGCGGATGCTGTCAAAATTGAAAGTAGGAAAAGGCATAGTGATCTCTTCGTTATACCGGATGGTTTACTCTAAACAAACGGATTTTATCAAAATTTTTCTTCTAGGCATCAGATTGAGAAACGCTGGGCGAAGCCGTTTCATTGTCGGTGATTTCCGAGCGAGCAGGCGGTAGCGTCAGTGTAAAGATCGTTCCCCGGCCGATGTTATCCGAAATAGCCAATCGTCCGTGATGCAACTCTACAATGGTACGGCAAATGTTTAACCCCATTCCCATACCTGCAGACTTTGTCGTAAAGAACGGGTCAAAAAGGTGAGCCTTGTGTTCATCGCTAATGCCCGTGCCGTTATCGGCGACTTCGAAAACAATATGGTGATTAATGTCCGAGTAAATCGTAAGCGTCACTTCAGGTTTTTCATTGTCTACGCCGACACTGGCTTCAATCCCGTTTTTAATTAGATTGAGCAATACTTGCTCAATCATAATTTCGTCACAGTAAACATTGGTGATATCGGGTGCGATAAAGCACTGTAACTTTGCCTTATGACGACGGGCCTGGATGACAGCCAATTCCATCACTTCTTTCACAAGCGTATTGACAGGAATGGATTCCATGTGCGGTTCACTGCGTTTTGTAAAAGAGCGGATGCGCCGGATGATGCTCGCAGCTCGTTCGGCTTGTGCTTCAATACGCGAGATGGAGTAAAACATCTCGTGATCCTCAGGCACGCCGGCCTTTTTCATCATCGAAGAGACGACAAAGGCGTAGTTGGAGATCGCCGTAAGGGGCTGATTAAGTTCATGGGCCAAAGAACTGGCCATTTCCCCCATCGTAACCAAACGCGAGTTGAGTTCTGCGCGGGCTTGTTGCTCCACGATGAGCATTTCATTTTTACGCCGCTCGGTAATATCGGAGAGAATTTGCAAGCGTACATCCGTGCGATCGGTCCAAGTAATGATGCGTTCATCGACTGCGAACCAACGATCAAGTGCCTCCCAATAGATATCGCCATGTTTGTCCGAGTGATCGTCTGGGGAGACATCTTTGTAGTACTGCGAGATTAGATCTGAGTGAATTTGAACGTTGGCATCACTGTTTTCACCAAAATATGTGTCATAGGTAGAGTTGGAGAAAAGTAACAGATTGCTTTGCAAATCAATCACACTGATTGAGTCTTGCATTGACTCCAATACACGGGTGAAGCGTTCATGGGCTGCCGTGACTCGTTCTTGCGCTTGGCGGATCTCAGTAATATCAGTCAGCGTCCAAAGCCATCCTAATTGAGAGCCTTCAACGGAGATCATCGGAGTGATGTGTAACAGGGCGCTAAACGAAGAGCCGTCTGTTCGTAGAGGTTGAAATTCATAACTTGCACTACTCATTTGTCCCTTAATCAGAGCTTCAAAGAGTTCTGTTAGACGGAATCCTTCGTCACCCTCCGGCCAATAGGAATAAGGGGGCATTTGTCCGAGAAGTGCCTGCGCGTCCTCAATGGAGAGAATTTCTGAAAACGTTTTGTTGGTATAAACAATACGTCCATAACGATCCGTCACTTGTAAGCCGGATAGCTGACTATCTGCGATAGTTTTACGTAGGGCAGACTCCGCGCGAAGGGCTGTTTCGGTAGTGTTTTGTCTCCAGTTAAAGCGAATAAGCCCCAATAAAGCGACAACAAGGAAAATGCCAAGAGCACTGATCACCCAGAATAGAGTGTTTTGGGTCATGAGCCCCTGAGCATAACTTGAGACATGTAGAGAGAACCCGGCAGGCAATGGTGCCAATGTCATCGAGTGGCTGATTGTTTCTCGACGAGAGTCGGTATTGGGGGTAATAATCGGGGTGCCGTTATACAGTAGTGCGATTCGGAAGCCTTCGCCACGACCACTGTGTGTAGCATGTCTGACGAGTGACCAAAGCGATAATCGAGAAATCTGTAATACGCGTTCTCCATTGACCAAGGTCGGTAGCACTAAGTCAATAAATGGGGTCCCTTCCAAGGGTAGGGAATAGGGTTGAGAAAATGATGAAGATTCCGTACGAAGTGTCCGCCAGATTGCATCATTGGAGTCAGTGCGACGATAAATTTCACCTTTACTTAAAGTGATATCGCCATACGGGTGAGGAGAGGCAAAAGAGGCCAAGACCCGATTGGATGTATCAACAAAATTAATTTCGACAATTTCATCGCGGTCAATCATTAAGGCTCGAGCATTGACTCGTAAGCGAGGCAGGACGTTTTCAAAAGACGAGCCTTGAGGAAGACTTTCGGTTAATTGTCCAAGGCGATCAAGATCCGATGACAGTCGAATGGAAAAGGATTCAGCCCAAAGTTCGGTCGTACGTTGCAGTTGAGAGAGTTGGGATTTTTGGTCTTCTTGTTGAATGACGCGTCCAATAAATATCAAGCCGATGATCACAAAGATCAGCATGATCCAGGTCATGATGACCCCGAACATACTTTGCCCTCTAAAAGCTTTGTCTCCTAAGCTTTTGAAGGTCTCAACGGCAAAAATCGGAGTGGGTCTTTCCACGATGGATACTTTAGGTCTGAGAAATTGTTAACACTCTATGATAGCCGTCCTTTAAAATTCATGCACGTGTGCGGACAAGGATGTCCGAAGAATTTCATCGCAAAAAGGGGTTGACATGAACCAACAAGAATTGAAACGAGCCGTAGGACAGGCCGCCGTAGCCTACGTAAAACCGGGAGAAATTTTGGGAGTAGGTACTGGCTCGACCGTGGACTGCTTTATCGATGCCTTGAAAGAAAGTGGCATTGATGTGCCGGCTTGTGTTTCCAGCAGCGTGCGTTCCACTGAAAAACTTCAAGCTTTAGGCTACAAAGTCGTCGATCTCAATGAAGTTGAGCGTATCAGCGTCTATATTGATGGCGCCGATGAAATTGATCCTTCTTTTGCCATGATCAAAGGAGGCGGCGGTGCGTTGACGCGGGAAAAAATTGTTGCAATGGTCTCCGATACCTTCGTGTGTATCGCTGATGAAAGTAAAAAAGTAGACGTTTTGGGCAAATTCCCGTTGCCGATTGAAGTGATCCCGATGGCAGTGCGTGCAGTCAGTCGTGTGATAGAAGAAATGGGGGGAGAGCCTGTTGTTCGTGATTTCACCACCGATAACGGCAATAAAATTATTGATGTCCATGGTTGGCAAATGCACGATGCGCGTATGTGGGAAGAGCGTTTAAACCAAATTGTGGGTGTTGTAACCGTGGGGCTTTTCGCCAAACGTGGTGCAGACGTTTTGCTCTTAGGCACTGAGCAAGGTGTAAAAACGTTCGAGAAATAAGAAAAGCCGTCGGATGAGAGCCGACGGCTACCCTTATACGGCTTGGTTAAAGATTAGCTTTTCGGCGGCGTGTAGTTAGGAACCGTTTCAACACCGTCGCCAAAAAGATACTTCTGCATTTGATCAAGCAAATGCTTGCGGGCATTAATATCAGCCAAGTTAAGCTGATATTCGTTGACCATCATGGTTTGCAATTTAATCCATTCGTCCCAAGCCTCTTTGGAAATATTTTCGTAAACTTTCTGACCGAGAGGACCGGGCAACGGGGCAAACTGTAAGCCTTCGGCTTCTTTTTTGAGTTTCGCGCAAAAAACCATACGGGTCATGGCTAAAATCTCCCGACATAATTATTAATGGGCCATATTGTAAGGGCTTTGGCACAATTTGTCTGCGCGACAATTTTGAGGATTTTTGATGAGCGGTCAATCGTTAAGAGAACAATTAAGCGGTCTGCGACAGGCGAGCATTGAAAAGGCGCGTCAAGAGCAGGCTGAGCGCGAAAAGCTCAAGGCGGCTCATAAGACTGCGTCGAAAAAAGGGGCTTCTGCAGCTCCTTTAAACGAAAAATCCAAAGTAGTCGTTCAAGCAACTAAACCGTACTTAAAACCCATGCCAGGGCTTCCTGTCTCGGAGCGAGCCCAGGAAATTATCAAGGCTATTCAGAACAATCGGGGTTTAATTCTGTGTGGTGAAACGGGCTCAGGTAAAACCACGCAATTGCCCAAGCTTTGTGCGCTCGCCGGCCGTGGTAAGCGCGCCATGATTGCCCATACGCAACCTAGACGTATCGCAGCTTCTTCCATCGCAAAACGCCTGGCAGAAGAAACCCGGACCGAATTGGGGCAATGGGTAGGCTTTAAGGTACGCTTTACCGATAAAACGGAGCGTTCGGCAAAAGTTAAATTAATGACAGACGGAATATTGCTTGCAGAAACGCAGGGCGATCCGTTACTTCGAGCCTATGATACGATCATCATTGACGAAGCGCACGAGCGAAGCATCAATATTGACTTTTTGCTTGGCTATCTCAAGGGACTATTAAGGAAACGCCCCGATTTAAAGGTCATTGTCACGTCGGCTACGATTGATAGTGAGCGTTTTGCGGCTCATTTTGCTGACGACAAGGGCCGTCCCGCTCCTGTTTTAACGGTCTCGGGCAGAACCTACCCTGTGGAGATTCGTTATCGTCCTCTTGAAGACGATGATGAAACCGATGACAAGAACCTCATGCACGCGATTTCTAACGCCTGTGATGAGCTTTGTCGTGAAGGTCCGGGGGATATTTTGGTCTTTTTGCCCGGCGAGCGCGAGATCCGTGAAGCAGCCGAAATACTTCGAGGATCGCAGCCCTCGAGTACAGAAATTTTGCCTTTGTTTGCTCGGCTGTCGGCCGCTGAGCAAGAGGCGGTGTTTAAACCATCTGATAATCGTCGCATTGTGTTAGCGACCAACGTGGCTGAAACCTCCATCACGGTACCGGGGATTCATTACGTGGTGGATACCGGACTGGCGCGAATCAAGCGCTACTCATACCGCAATAAGGTCGATCAGTTACTGCTTGAGCCTATTAGTCAAGCATCGGCCAATCAACGAAGCGGTCGGTGTGGTCGTGTGGCCAACGGTATTTGTATTCGCTTATACAGCGAAGAGGATTTTGCACGTCGTTCTGCATTTACCGATTCAGAAATTATGCGCACGAATTTGGCGGCTGTTATCTTACGCATGAAAGCGTTAAAACTTGGTGACGTTCGTCAGTTCTCTTTTGTGCAGGCACCTCCTAATCGAGCAATCGTTGATGGTGTTTCATTACTCAAAGAATTAAATGCGCTCGATGACCATGAACGGCTCACTGCAATTGGTCGGGATTTGGCGAGGTTGCCCGTTGACCCGAAAGTGGCTCGAATGCTACTGGCCGCACATGATTATGACTCATTGGCTGAAGTGCTCATTATCGCTGCCGCCTTATCGGTACAAGATCCCAGAGAAAGACCCATTGACAGACAAGAGGCGGCCGATAACGTTCACCGTTCCATGGCCGATGATAAAAGTGATTTTTCAACTATCGTCAAATTGTGGCGGTATGTGGAAAATGCCACTGCACACAAGGAAAGCAATCGAAAATTAACCGAAGAGTTCCGTCGCAAATTCCTCAGTCCAAGACGTCTTCGCGAGTGGAAAGATGTGTATAAGCAATTGCTTGAACTGATTCGGGAGCTCGGTTGGAAGATTAATGAAAAACCGGCTACTTATGAACAAATTCATCGAGCATTACTGGCCGGACTTTTGGGCAATTTGGGCTATAAAATGCCCGATGCAGAGCCTAAAGCGGCACCTTTTTTGGGCGCTCGAGGCATTAAGTTCTTCATTTGGCCCGGTTCTCCACGTGCTAAGAAGTGTGGCCGTTGGATTATGGCTGCAGAAATCGTCGAGACTTCAAGGCTTTTTGCTCGCACGGTTGCCGATGTGGAAGTAGAGTGGATTGAGCAGGCTGCAGGTCATTTGATTCGAAAAAATTACTCAGAACCTCACTGGGAGAAAAAGGCCGGTGCCGTGATGGCAATGGAGCGCGGCACGCTCTATGGGTTGACCGTATACGCCCAGCGTAAGGTGACCTACACAGACAAGGATCCTGCGCTTTGTCGAGAACTTTTCATTCGTGAAGGGTTAGTCGCTGGGGAGTTGGAAACGGCTGCGGCTTTTTTCCGACATAACCAACAACTAGTGCGTGAAATCCGTAATTTAGAGCATAAGTCAAGACGCTTGGATGTTCTCGTTGACGATGAATTAATTGTGCAGTTCTACGACGCCATTGTGCCACCAGAGGTTGTGAGCGCAGTCACATTCGAGCAGTGGCGAAAACAGGTTGAAAAAAGTGATCCAAAGAAGCTCTATTTAAGTCGCGATGAATTGATGCGTCATGAGGCTAGCGGCATTACGACAGAATATTTCCCCAAGGCACTCACGATGAAATCGGTGGAAATGCCCTTGACGTACCACTTTGAGCCTGGTGCTGCTCGAGATGGGGTAACGTTGACAGTACCTCTTTATGCCCTCAATCTCGTTGATGATGTGCGTGTGCAATGGCTAGTGCCGGGAATGCTCAAAGAAAAGGTACAGCTACTTGTGAAATCAATGCCACAACGCTATCGTCGTCATTGCGTGCCTTTGCCCGAATACGCCAAGGGATTTGTTGCTCGATATGCTGACAAGGTAGGTCAAATGGAACTACTGAAAGCTCTTTGCGAAGACATGAAAGAGCAGTTTGCCATTGAACCCAAAGTATCGGACTTCAAGCTTGAGCAATTGCCTGCACACTTGAGTATGAATTTCAAAGTGGTCGATGACTATGGGCGACAAATCGACATGGGGCGCAATCTGTCGGCGCTTCGCTCCAGTCTAGGGGCTCAAGCGCAAAAGTCCTTTCAAGCTTCTGCGGTGGTTGAAACGGCAGCAGGGCAAGAACTCGGTGATGCGATTACCAGTTGGAGTTTTGGTGAATTACCCGAAATCATGGAAATTGAGCGAAAGGGCGTCTCTTTAATTGGTCATCCGGCATTGGTGGACTGCGGCGACCATTGCACGCTTGAAGTATTCGATGACCCTGATCACGCCAAGCGGCAACATAGGGCGGGTCTTTTGCGACTTTTCAAGCTTCAACTTCGTGAGCAAATTCGCTATTTGGAAAAAACACTTAAGCCTTTGCAAAGCGTGCAAATGCAAGCAGCAACTGTTGATTTTTTGGACAAAGTCTTTGATAGCTATGAAGAGCTTTTGCAAGCGGTCATTGACGCCTCGATGTTGCAATCTGCGTTACAAGAGCCTTGGCCGACCAATGCAGAAATGTTTGAAGAACGTCGTCAGGTGGCAAAAGGAAAGCTAAATTTAGTGGCACAGGAAATCGCTCGACTGGTGACCGAACTTGTGCAATCTTGTGTGCTGATAACCAAAAAACTGAAAAATTGCCCTGATAAAGCGGTTGTTGAAGACATTCGCCACCAACTCGAGGGGCTGTTCTTTAAGCACTTTTTGCTTACAATAGGCTACGCTCATCTTGTTCATTACCCGCGCTACTTGAATGCGATTTTGCAACGTCTGGACAAGTGGCAAGACGATCGCATTAAAGATGCTGAAAAAATGCGCGATGTGGGACGTTTTGTGACGATGTATGAACGAGAGCTCTCCTCTCGAAAAGGAGTGGCCGATGCTCGCTTACAAGACTTCAGATGGTTGATTGAAGAATTGCGAGTATCGTTATTTGCACAAAAGCTTCGTACTCCCATGCCAGTGAGCGTGAAACGCTTAGATAAGGTCTGGGCCGCCATGCGCTACTAGTCATTGCGCATGAGGATAAGTTGAAACTATTGAATAAAGAGAATCTTAATGACAGACATGCCGCTTAGACCGGCCTTTTGGAATGTGCCCACTTGGGCAGAAATCGCCGTATACGTCGTAGGGATTTCCGCTTTGTTAATTTGCATAGCGGGAGTTGTGCATTGCGTTCAATTATGGAAACAAGGCGCTCCGAAAACACTCGAAAAATCGCCCAAGGAGCGTTTAAGCGGTTTGTGGCGAGATGCGTTTATGCATCGACGGCTTTTAAAGTCACCGGGTGGCCTCATTCACTTTGTCATTTTTTGGGGATTTGTTTTTTTATTTTTTGGCACCGCCACCGCAACCATCGACTGGGATATTGCACATTACTTGTTTGATGCCCGAATCCTCAAGGGTAATGTCTATTTAGTCTATAAGCTGATTTTGGATATTGCCGGGCTTTTGTCTCTGATTGCGATCATTGTCGCTGCGCTTCGACGTTGGGGATGCCCTAAAAAGCATCTGGAAAGATCATGGCGATTCTTCGCGATTCTTTCGTCTTTATTTTTGATTATCCTGACAGGATTTGTAGTCGAAGGGCTGCGTTTGGCCGTGCAACAACCCGCCTGGTCACATTTCTCTCCGGTAGGTTACGTTTTTGCAAAACTCTTTACGTTGATTTTCCCGCCCGAGCAGCTCCAAGGCGTGCACTTTACCTTGTGGTTGGTGCATGGTGCAGCTGCTCTGATTTTTATTGCGCTTATTCCCTTTACCTTCTTCGGTCATATGTTTAAGGCGCCCGTTAATATCTATTGGCGCAAGTTAACCCCCAAGGGGCGTATCGAGAAAATTGAAGATATTGAAGAGCAAGAAACGTTCGGCGTGTCCGATTTCAAACAATTTAATTGGAAACAACGTTTGGATTTTGACGCTTGCACCGAGTGTGGTCGTTGTTCGGAAGTTTGTCCGGCATTGTTGTCAGGAGCTCCACTTGATCCGAAGTCAATGGTGATGACTTTGAAGAAAGAATTGCGCGAGCCCTCTGGTAAGCAGTTGGTTGGTGAAGTCATTTCTAAAGAATCGATCTGGAGTTGTACGACTTGTGGTGCCTGCGTTCAAGCTTGTCCGGCACGTCTTGATTTACCGACAGCTATTGTTGACATGCGCCGTCATTTAGCGCTTGAAGAAGGGGAGTTCCCTGCCGGTTTTGCCAAAGCTTTACAAAACACACAAAACGTTGGCAATCCTTGGGGGATGGATCCTGCAGATCGTCTCAATTGGGCGAAAGGGTTGGACGTCCCGGTGGCTAAAGAAGGTCTGCCTGTTGATTTTCTCTACTGGGTTGGATGCTCAGCTTCCTATGATCGTCGTGCGCAGAAAATCGCCAGGGCGATGGTTAAAATTTTGCGCGCTGCCGGTGTTTCCTTTGCTGTAATGCGTGAAGAGCGCTGCCACGGAGACTTTGCCCGTCGAAGTGGGGAAGAGTACACCTATCAGTTGGCAGCACAAGAAAATATAGAAAATCTTCGCAAATACAGTTTCAAGCGAATTCTGGCGCATTGCCCTCACTGCTTCAATACTTTGAAAAATGAGTATCCGCAATTCGAAGGCGGTAAGTTTGAAGTGGTTAGCCACACGAAATTGATTTTCGAATTAATTGAGTCTGGACGAATTAAGCCACGCTTGAAGCAAGCGGAAAAGCTTGTTTTCCATGACCCATGCTATATGGCTCGTTATAACGATAGCGTAGGCACTCCTCGTAAGATTTTCGACTCTATTGAAGGAATCAGCCGTGTTGAGAGCTTAAAGCGCGGAAAGACTGCAATGTGTTGTGGTGCCGGTGGCGGTCAAATGTGGATGGAAAGCTCGACAAAGAAAATTAACTTCATACGCTTGACAGACCTTCGTAAGAGTGCATCGACTGTGGCGGTTGCTTGCCCACATTGTCTGACAATGTTTGAGAGCGCCATGAGCGATGATAAGGTACTCTCTGGGATGGACATCGAAGAGTTGGCAGAAATTGTTGCCAAGGGGCTTGAAGACTAAATGCAGTTTTAGGAAAAGAAAACGGCGGCCGGATCAAAATTTGGCCGCCGTTTTGCTAACTACTGCTTTTAGGCTTTTGGTGTCTTGTCTGTCTTTCTGAAAGAACCTCGCACCATTTCAAATTTAAAGAATCGGCACTCAAGCGGGCCGTTGAAGATCACAATCTTTCGAGACTCCGACAATCGCATTTGGCTGGGTAGCTTGCGATCGCTTGTAAGCATCCAGGCAGTCCAGCCGGAGAATTGCTTTTTGAGATTATCGGCAACGTTTTTCATCATGCTCGCTACGCTGGCGCTTTTCGGATTGGACTGTTCGCCATACGGAGGGTTGCTGACGATGGTGCCAACTTCGGCAATAGGCGCTACCTCACGAGCATCGCACCTTGTAAAGCTCAAGCGACCGTCATCAAGCAGAGGTTGAAGACCGGCTCGAAGCGCATTGCTTTCAGCCTTGGCCACAACAATGGAAGAAATGTCGCTAGCGGCAATTTTGACTTGTGCATGAAGGTTAATTGCAGCCTTGGCATCTTCCTTCATTTCCTGCCACAAGTCCAGATCAAAAATTTGAAGTTTTTCAAAACCAAAAGATCGATTTAGACCCGGAGCCATATTGCAGGCAATTTGCGCCGCTTCAATGGCGATGGTGCCTGAGCCGCAGAAAATATCTTGTAAAGGTGAGGCTGGATCCCATGCCGAAAGTGCTAAAAGACCGGCTGCCAAGTTCTCTTTTAACGGTGCTTCGCCTTTTTCGATGCGCCAACCTCTCTTAAAGAGCGGTTCACCGGACAAGTTCAAATAAAACGTGCAGTGGCTTTCCGTGATAAAAGCATGGATACGGACATCAGGGTTGGACTTGGCAATGTCAGGACGTCTTCCACAACCGTCTCGGAAATGGTCACAGATGCCGTCTTTAATCCGAAGCGTTGTGAAGTCCAAACTTTCTAGTGGTGAGTTGCGGGCTGTCACGTCCACACGGAGCGTTTCTTCAGTTGTGAAAAATCTCTCCCAGGGAAGTGCATAGGCCATGTCGTAGATGTCGTGGCTGTCGTAGTAGCGACGAGTAGCTACGCGAAGCAGTATGCGACTGGCGTAACGGCTGTGAAGGCACACGCTCATTGCAAGGTGCAACGGGCCTTCAAAAAGTACACCCCCAGGATTTTGTTGGATGCTCTGAGCACCAAGTTTGTCCAATTCTTGAGCCAAGATGGGCTCGAGTGTTCGGGGACAGACGGCAAAAAAGTGATAAGAAGCCATGATATTAGCGGCCGTGGGCCAAAAAGACACAAAGAGTTTTAAGTTCAGACCAAGCGGTGTCGCGATTTTTCACCGTCAACCCTTTGCTTAAACGGTCTAAGTCTGCGCAGCGTCCGAGCATGTTGGCAATTTTTGCCGAGGAACTTCTTCTGGCTAATGCAGAAGCACTACGTTGCATGTTTTTACGGACAAATGCACGCTGATCAAGGGTCAATAACAGCGTATCTCGTAAATATCCTGTTAAATACATCAAGATAAACGGTAAAGGTTCATCTTCAGCTTGCATGCCGTTAATCGTACGCGCAACTCGGGCAACATCGCCTAACCCAATCGATTCAATTAAGTCATCGGGGCTGTAGCGAGAAACGTTCATGACACAGTTTTGAACTTCCTGTAGCGTGAGTTCCCTTTGAGGATACAGTAGCGCAAGTTTCATCAATTCTTGCTTAGCGGCCAAAAGGTTGCCTTCGGTTTGCTCAGCAAAAAAGTCCAATGCTTGCGCTTCCATGCTTTGGTTTTGTTGTCGTAAGCTAGTCGCAATCCATTGGGGATATTGGGACCGAGCAATAGCTTCACAGTTAATAACGTTGGCATTGGCACTTAACGCTTTGTACCAAGCGCTTCGAAGCAATGTGTAGTCGGGCGAGGGGAGGTAAATGACGGTCGCAATGGAATCGATCGTAGGGGCAAGTTTGGCAAATTCAGCCAAGATTTTTGCCCCTTTAACACCAGGCCCCGACGATAAAAAGCGCAATTCGACGAGCTTGCGGTCATCAAAAAGAGAAACGGAAGTCAGAGCGTCTAATAAACCAGACCAGTCACTTGTAGCCGAGTACCCCAAAGAGACTCTTTCTGTGTAACCGAGCGATTTTGCGTTATCTCGCAATAAATCCCCTGCTTCTAACGCTAAAAGGGGTTCATTGTCAAGAATGATCCAAATCGGGGAAAGTGCGCCGGATGCACTTTCCCGTTCAAGAGTTCGGGGTAAATCGCCGCTATTAATATTCATTGGGGATCGGCTCAATAGTCGAAATGCGATTTAAGAGTTGAGAGATCAAGTCTTGTTGCATTTCATTGTATAAGAGCGATTCTTCGGCGTTACGAGTCAGGTAGTCTTCATCGTTGTAGTACATATTGCGAGAGCTCGCAAATGTAGTCGGCGGGAAGAACTCGTTGCCGTTCGGATCGGTTAATCGGAAAGTTAGTTGGAGCGTTAGTTCATACTCACGCACATCACCTTCCATGTTATAAGAAAGTTCATGGCGTTGACGATTTGAATTAATCAGTTCCAAAATGGCTTCTGCTTCCTTGGCATTGTCGACTAACATGACGTTAGTACCAGCCGTTAACATTCTGCGGATGTCGGCGGCCATTTTGTTATTTTTCGGCATGTTAACGTACATGGTCTTTACAGGGAGATTAACTCTTCCCCGAAGATGGAAACCGCAACCGGTCGTAATCAGACAGCTTGATAATGCGGTCAATAAAAACGTGCGTCGAGCCAAAGCCATAATAAGAATTCCGAAAGTAAAGTCTCAATAGCGCCATTATAAAGGCTAAAGAAAAATCCCGAGGTCAAAATTCGATGACCTCGGGATCACGAAGCAACCGTTCTAATGACTAGACAGCCACAATGTTCACGAGTTTCTTGGGCACAACGATGATCTTCTTAATCGTCTTACCGTCGGTGAACTTGCGAACGTTTTCATTATCTTGAGCAGCTTGTTCAATCGTGGCCTTGTCGGCGTCAGCTGAAACAGTGATTGAGCCGCGCAACTTGCCGTTTACTTGAATTACTAGAGTCATTTCATCGGCCACTAAAGCAGACTCAATGACTTCAGGCCAAGCGGCATCAAGCAAGGAGCCCATTTCGGCTTCAAAGCCTAAATCGCTCCACAATTGCGTAGTAATATGAGGAGCGATTGGGTAGAGCGTACGAATAAGGATGCTGGCACATTCTTTAAGTACGGCATCACTTGCTTCAGAGGCCGGCAATTTGGCCGTCTCCAACGCGTTGAGCATCTTCATTGTGGCAGAGACCACAGTGTTATATTGCATGCGATCAATGTCAGCACTGGCTTGTTTGAGTGCTTGATAGATGTCGCGACGCAAATTCTTATGTTCGGCGGTCAACTCCACAGCATCGACAGGCTTTGCAGTACCCATCGTTGCTTGATGCTTGAAGCACCAGTTCCAAAGGCGACGGAGGAAGCGGAAGGTACCTTCGGCCCCGGAGTTGCTCCAAGCGGCAGATTGATCGGGAGGGCCGGCAAACATCACAAAGCTACGAGCGGTATCGGCGCCAAACTTATTAATAATGGCCTTGGGTTCGACCACATTGTTCTTGGACTTACTCATCTTCTCAACGCCACCCATCGTGACGGGCAAACCGTCTTCTTTGCTGATGGCCTTGATCGGACGAGCTTTTTCATCGTAGAAGATCTCAATTTCGTCCGGGTAGTACCAGCGCTTTTTGCCATCGGGCATCAGACGATAGTAACACTCGGCCGTCAACATCCCTTGAGTGAAAAGACGCGTAAACGGTTCGTCAAACTTCACTAAGCCTAAATCACGCATGACCTTCGTCCAGAAGCGGGCATAAAGTAAGTGAAGCACGGCGTGCTCAATGCCGCCGATGTATTGATCAACAGGAGCCCAGTAATCGTTGCGTTCGTCGACCATCGCGTGGTCGCAGTCAGGCGAACAGTAACGCATGAAGTACCACGACGAGTCTACAAACGTATCCATCGTGTCAGTTTCGCGTTGAGCATCAGCTCCACACTTCGGGCACTTACACTTTAAGAACGACTCACATTTGCTCAGAGGATTGCCGGAACCATCGGGTACTAAGTCCGTGGGTAAAACGACAGGCAAATCTTCTTCAGGTACCGGAACAGGACCGCAATGCGGGCAGTTGATGATGGGAATCGGCGTGCCCCAATAACGTTGACGACTGATACCCCAGTCGCGAATGCGGAACTGGACTTGCTTTTCTCCCAAGCCCTTTGCTTGCAAAGCTTCAGCGATCTTCTCAATACCTTGAGAGACTGTCAGACCGTCAAACTCCCCGGAATTTACAAGTGCTGTTTCATCGCTCTTGTCGCCATACCAGTCTTGCCACTGAGCCGTGGAATATTCGTGACCAGGCAAGCTGACTACTTGGATAATGGGTAAGTTGTATTTGAGCGCAAAAGCAAAGTCGCGTTCGTCATGGGAGGGTACGCCCATCACAGCGCCTTCACCGTAGCTCATCAACACGTAATTACCGATCCAGACTTCAAGATCTTTGCCCGTGAGCGGATGCTTGACATAAAAGCCTGTGGGTACACCTTCTTTTTCACGTGTGGCCAAGTCGGCTTCACTGACGCCACCCTTGGCGCATTCATCGATAAAGGCTTGTAATTCAGGCTTGTCTTTAGCAAGACGTTTGGCTAACGGATGTTCCGCAGCAATGGCCATAAACGTGGCGCCCATTAACGTGTCGGCACGCGTGGTAAATACTTTGAGAACCTTGTCTTCGCCGTCAATGGTGTAGGGGAAGGAAATCTTTACACCAACAGATTTGCCAATCCAGTGAGATTGCATACTGCGGACCTGCTCAGGCCAGCCCGGCAAGTCATCCAAAGCTTTTAAGAGCTCGTCGGCATATTGGGTGATGCCGAGGTAGTAGCCGGGAATTTCGCGTTTTTCAACGACAGCGCCCGATCGCCAGCCTTTACCGTCAACCACTTGTTCATTGGCCAGAACAGTCTTGTCGACCGGGTCCCAGTTAACAATTTGAGTTTTGCGGTAGCAGATGCCTTTTTCCAGCATCTTTAAGAACATCCACTGATTCCAGCGATAGTATTCAGGAGTGCAGGTGGCAACTTCGCGAGACCAGTCAAGTGCCAAGCCCAGCGGCTTCATCTGACTTTTCATGTCAGCGATGTTGGAGAACGTCCATTTGGCCGGAGCCATGCCGTTGTTGATTGCGGCATTTTCTGCGGGCAGGCCGAAGGCATCCCAACCCATCGGCGTCATAACGTTGTAGCCCTTCATGCGAAGGTAGCGGTACATGACGTCATTTAAGGTGTAATTACGAACGTGACCCATGTGTAGCTTACCGCTAGGGTAGGGCAACATGGACAATACATAAAACTTTGGCTTTTCGTTGCCTTGAGCATCTTTAACGTGTTCCGTAGCACGGTAAGCATCAGCTTTTTCCCAAGCAGCCTGTACTTCGGACTCAACAATTTGCGGAGAGTAAGTATCACGCATAGCGTTTCCAGTCAATGAATTAAAGCAATCTTAAAAGTATAGCGACTTTAGGAAATGATTTAGATAGGATTTTCTCCTTAACGATTCAACGGCCGAGAACGTTGAAGCGTAGTCCATTTAAATGTCGTAGGTTCAAATCCGGCCCCCGCAACCAATTCGGAGGACACTAAGATCGAATTTCGGATGAGTATCTCCAGGACTTGACATCTTATAAAATCATGTGTAATATTCACAATTCAGTTGATCGCGGGGTGGAGCAGTCTGGTAGCTCGTCGGGCTCATAACCCGAAGGTCGTTGGTTCAAATCCGGCCCCCGCAACCATTTCCCAGTCTCAGTAGTCGCAAGATTCCTGAGATTTTTTGTTTTTTGGCGAAAGAAATTACTGGTCCCACTGGGCAAATTTCCGCCTTTTTCGCTAAGCTCATCGATCAGATGACGAGTTTTTGCGAGATCTATATGCTCAAACGAAGAGCTTTCTCCTTAGGAATTATCGGCGCAACACTTTTCGGTTTGTTTGCCTGCAGCTCTATCCCCACTGGTTTAGAACTCGAAATCGTACACACGAACGATACACACAGTTATGTAGCCGGACTTGATCGTTACGGCAATCCGTGTCGAGATGATCAGTCATGCAAAGGTGGCGCAGCTCGTATTGCGGCCGCTATAAAACAAGCTAAAAACCAAAAAGATAATGTATTAGCCTTCGATGCTGGTGACATGTTCCAAGGAACACTCTTTTATAGTGTCTATAAAGCAGAGCTTCAAACAAAACTCAATACGCTGATCCCTTACGATGCCATAACTTTAGGAAACCACGAATTCGACGATGGTTGTCAAGCCTTGGCTCGGTATTTCGAGCGTCAACCGGTGCCTGTTGTTGCTACTAATCTAAAGCCCTCTGTCGGTTGTGCCCTCTATGGTGCTCGCTATGAACCTTGGCAAATTTTCAATATTCGCCAAACCCAAGTAGCAGTCTTAGGTTTAGTCAATGACGACGTCATCAATTTATCCGGCGCTTGCAAGCACACGCACTTTAAACCTGCTAAAGAGACTCTAGTTGATGCAATTGAAACGCTTAAAAAACAAGGAATTTCTCACGTTATCGTCATATCTCATTTAGGTCTTCCAACCGATATTGAGTTGGCAAAAAGCGTTTCGGGTGTTGATGTGATAGTGGGAGGACATACTCATAGTTATTTGGGAGAGAATTCGCCCGACGGTCCGTATCCGACGATGATCAAGTCGCCTAATGGAGATCCTGTGTTGATTGTGACAGCCAAAAATGCCACACAGTACCTCGGAGAACTTCAGATGACCTTTGATAAAGACGGGGTTCTGAAATCATGGTCCGGAGTTGCGCGGGAATTAGACGTTCAAGCTCCAAGGGATAAGGCAGTCACTGAAGTGGTGGCTGATTTTGCCCAAGGACTGGAGAGTTTTGAAAACGATCGAATTGGTAGTCACGCGTTATCCATGCCAGATGGGATGCAAGCTTGTCGCCAGTCTTCTTGTTTCTCTGGGATGCTTTTAGCCGAATCAATGTTGGATTTTGGTCGACGCTATGGAGCACAAATTGCCATCCTCAATGCAGGTTCTGTCCGTGCAGCTCTTCCAGCGGGTACGCTGACTCGAGGACAACTTTTGACTGCCTTCCCTTTTAATAATTCCGCTCAGATTCGAGATTTCACCGGCGAGCAATTGTGGGCAGCACTAGAAAATGGTGTCCGCGCTGACAACGCTGTTAGTCCTCGTTTGTTACAGGTAGCAGGGTTACGTTATCAGTTTAAAGTGGATAACGCACCGGGCAGTCGAATCACAAAGGCAGAGGTTTTGATGCCCGACGGCCACTGGGAACGCTTGGATTTGAAACAAACTTATCGGGTTGTCTTGACAGACTTTTTGGTCAAGGGCGGAGACCATTACGAAATGCTTTCCGAAGGTCGATATGTCACTTCACCGGATGCGTTTGTACTTGATATTTTGGAACAATTCTTAAAGACTCACTCGCCAATAAAAGCAGAAATATTAACGGGAAACATTTCTCGTCAATGAAGTGCGAATGCTTATTTACCCCTGCAGGCTATTTTTAAATTTTTGCCTGCAAATTCCATCACTTTGCTCAATTTTTGTCAATTCTTGTCAAAGACTTTGACGCATTTTTCACGCATGAAAGGCAGAGCTCTCAAGTCTTCTCATAAGTTTGAGAAAATCGACCTTGGAATTGTTAGGAATTGTTAGACCAAAAAATAAGATAGCTGTTTTAAATAAGCCTATTTTCAGGGGTTATAAGTTGGTGAAATCTTTTGTGTTATATAAAGAAGTGAGGTTGCTTACGGTACAATTGCCCTATCACCGTTTATGAAGTGTTCAAGCGACACTTCTTTTTGTTTTTATGGGGCTGGCGGAGCTTTTACTCTACTTTCAGTTGTTAGGGCGGCATTGGCGTAAAAACGGTAGTTCGCGATTGGCCGTACTGATCAACCTTTTCTTGCTATCACTTGCCTGGATCGTTCTTCCTTTAGAACGCGAGTCCTGGGGGACTTTGCGTGCAAAGTTTGCTGATTATTGCCCTCAGGTTAATTTGGATGCGCCTAAAGCGTTAGATGGTCTGCGAATTGTTATCCAGTTTTTATTTTTAGGCGCCTGCTCACTGCCTTCGTCCCCGTTTTATTTCATCCGTTGCTGCAAGAAAGCCATCACTGCAGTTGCCAACGCATTTCATCGCCTTGGGGAATTGATTAACGAATACGGCGGTAAGTTGCTACAAGGTAGTGCTGGTAATTTTGACGAGCTCGATCGTCATGGAGCTCGCTTGCCAGAATCCGTGAAAATCGGTTTGGCTTGGGTTTTGGGAATTTTGGCTGCCGGTCTTGCCTTTTTGTGTATTACGCAACCTTTTAACATCCAAGGACAAGTGATCTTTTTATCGGTCATGTTGGTCCTGGCGTTACTGCTTCGCAACATCAAGGCGCGTATTACGTTGATGTTGCTGTTCGTGATATCAATTGTTGTGTCGGGACGTTATCTCTGGTGGCGGTGCACAGATACGCTCAATACGGGTTCGGCATTGGGCATTATTTTAAGTGCGCTGTTGCTCGGAGCTGAACTTTACGCATTTGTCGTGATGGTGTTGGGATACTTTCAAGTCTGTTGGGTGCTTGATCGTAAGCCGTATCCGATGCCAGACGATAAAGCCTTGTGGCCGGATGTGGACATTTTTATTCCGACCTATAACGAATCGTTGGATGTGATTAAGCCCACGGTTTATGCCGCTCAAAACATGAACTGGCCTGCCGATAAGCTTCACGTCTATGTGCTCGATGATGGCAGTCGCGATGTGATCGAAAATTTTGCTCGCGAAATTGGTGTGGGCTACATTAAACGTATTGAGCACAATCATGCTAAGGCCGGCAACATCAATCACGCCATGACAGTCACAGACAGTCCCTTTATCACGATTTTTGACTGTGACCATGTCCCATCGGCAGACTTTTTGGAAAAGACTGTCGGTTGGCTAATTAAAGACGACAATATTGCGTTGGTACAAACGCCGCACCATTTCTACTCCCCGGATCCATTTGAGAAAAATCTGCATTTGGATCGTACGCTTCCGATCGAAAATGCACTTTTCCATGATTTCATTCAAAAGGGCAATGACACGTGGAATGCCACAATGTTCTGTGGGTCCAGTGCCGTTATGCGTCGTGAAGCCTTAGAAGAGGTTGGCGGTATTGCTGTGGAGACCGTGACCGAAGACGCTCATACATCATTGAAGTTGAATCGTCGTGGATGGTCTTCTGCTTTCATAGACGTGCCCTTGGCTTCCGGTCTTTCAACGGAGACGCTCGCCGCTCACGTTGGTCAGCGCATTCGTTGGGCACGCGGAATGATTCAAATCTTCCGGTTAGACAATCCATTTATTGGCAAAGGTTTGACGTTGCCGCAACGGTTGTGTTTCTTTAACGCCATGTTCCACTTTTTGCATGGGTTGCCGCGTTTAATTTTCCTCGTTGCTCCCTTGCCTTACATGTTTGCCGACATCTACATCATTTATGCGACTGCGGCAGCAATTTTTGCTTATGTGTTGCCGCACATGATTCACTCGGCGTTAACGAACCAGATTTTGCAACGCTCGCACCGTTATCCCTTCTTAAGCGGTGTCTATGAAACGGTGCTGGCATGGTACATCCTTATCCCGACCACGGTAGCCCTATTCATGCCCCATGTTGGCAAATTTAACGTAACGGCAAAGGGTGGCACGATTGGTGAAAAGTATTTGGACTGGAGTATTTCAAAGCCATTTTTAATCTTGCTTGTGCTCAATACGATCGGCCTGGGTATTGGTATTTATAAAGCGATTTTTGATCCCAATCCAGAATATTTGACTTTGGCGATCAATTTGGGCTGGATTGCCTACAACATGATGATATTGGGAGCTTCGATGGCGGTGGCTGTTGAGGACGTGCAGACGCATCAGTTCCCTCGGGTGCACTGCGCTATTGATGCTGAAGTGTTGTTTAACGGTCAGGTTCATCCCGTCACAATGAGCGAATACTCTCAAAAAGAGGTTCGTTTGGTTTCAAAAGAGCATTTCACAGCTGGTCTTTCATTCGAGGATAAGATTCAGTTGAAAATGCACTATGAGGGCAATGACTATATATTCAATGCCCGTCTTTTAGACCGCAGTGCTGACAATGAATTTGAGCTTGAAATGCTATTGGCCAGTCGTGATCAGGAACGCGATTTCAATCGTTGTACATTTGCCCGTCGCGGTATGTGGGTGCCGCCTGAGGTGAAAATCGATGATCGGATGTGGGTCGGGTTCCTTAAGTTGGGTCAACTGGCCTGTTACGGATTTAAATCCATGATTGAGTTTTTGCCAGGGAAATTGCAGTACATTACTCAATTTTTACGTTGGCTTGCGACTTTTGCGCCCAGAAAACCTCAGTCTATGGGATAGCCCTTTAATTTGAAGAGAGAGCGAGAAGTGAAAGAACTGTCTTTAACCCTTTGTGTATTAAGTGCTTTATTGGGGGGCATTAGTAGTGCTTGCGCCCAAGAAGCGATGCAACCGGTAGAGGCCGTACAACCCGTTTGGCGTACCGATGTTACGAGCAATATCACTCAACGTTTGGAGTTGTTCAAACTCGTACCGGGCGGTCAGGCGCAAAATATTCGTTTAACGGGTGTCAATAACAGACAGGTCTTTGATTTTGGAGTCCGCAACGATGAGCTTTTGTCAAAGGCCGTCTTAGAGCTTAATTTCACAGCCTCTCCTGCGTTAATTGCAGGGCGCTCACAAATTAATGTTTTATTGAATGGTCAAGTACAGCGATCTTTGGCCATTACTCCAGAAATGTTGGGCAAGCGGTTTAATGCACAGATAATGCTTGATCCCAAACACGCTCAGGCAGCCAATCAAGTCTCGCTTGAGTTTATTGGTCACGATAAAGATATTTGTACAACGCCCACGAGCGAATCTTTGTGGCTTGAGATTAATCCTTCCAGCGCACTTTTGCTCCATAAGCAAAAAGTTAAGGTTGCTAATGATTTAAGCCGTTGGCCCTTGCCTTTTATCGATACGGCAGGCAATGCTTCGAGCGTTATTCCTTTTGTTTTCGGTTCTGTTCCTGGCAGTGAAACGAAAGAGGCCGCTGCGGTGATGGCTTCTTTGGTGGGGACCTACACAAAGTGGCGCGGAGCAGATTTCCCTGTTTATTACAACACCCAACCGGTGGCAGGACATTTTTTTGTTTTTGCTACCAACTCCAATCGTCCGGATTTTTTGAAAGATGTTCCGCTGGTTGACGGTCCCGAAGTCATGATGTTGGATGCTCCGGGTAGTCTTTATGCGAAGATGCTTATTATTGCCGGTCGAGATGAGGCGGACTTGCTAACGGCCGCGCGCGCATTGGCTTCCAGTGGTCGGGTTATGATTGGCGAGCGATTTAAAGTCACGGACTATAAGTTGCCTGAAGCTCGCCAAGCTTATGACGCCCCTAAATGGGCCGACCCCAACAACCCCATCGTTTTTTCCTCTTTGATGGAGTATCCGGGACAGCTGACTTCGCGTGGCTATGAGCCGGCTCCCGTACATTTATCGATGCGCTTGCCGCCGGATTTGTACATGGTGCGCTCGGGTGGCATCGATGTTAATTTGAAGTATCGTTTTACAAAGCCTCAAGGTGCTGACTCGGCACAGCTGAGAATGTTGATCAATAACTTCTTGGCAGAGTCTGTGAATTTGCCCACGAAAACGGCGATCGGCGAACAACTTTGGCGCTTGCCATCCATTAACGGTCCGCTGGCGACTTCTCTTCTTGAGCCTAGCGCTTTAGCATCGCTTAACGATTTGAGTTTCCAAATCGGTTACTACCGTGAACTCAATGAAGGCACGCCCGATAACTGTAAATCCGTTGTGCTCTTGCCGCATCAAATTGAAATTGATCCGAGCTCTAGCATTACGCTTGACGGTGTGTATCACTTTGTCGAGTTGCCGAATTTGGCTCTCTTTACGCAAAGCGGCTATCCCTTCTCGCAATACGCCGATTTGTCTGAAACGGTAGCGGTAATTGCAGAAGATGCTCCTGCGGAAAAGGTCACCACGTTATTGAACACGGTGGGTCGTATTGCTTCAGTAACGGGGGCCGTGGCGACACATCTGACCGTTACCGGAAAAGTCGATCAAAAGCTTCTTGAAGATAAAGACGTACTTCTGATCTCTGAAATGCCTTTGACGTTGCCAGACTTTAAGCAACCGAATGCCGAGGATTTGTATAAAGCCGTACAAGCGATTGTTTCCGGTCAAGAGGCTTCCGATGAAGGAAGTGTGCTTTTCAGTCCTTTAGCGGGAGTCGGAGCGGTGGTTTCGATGCAATCGCCATTTGATAGCGCCAAGACTGTCGTTGCACTTTTAAGTGAAGGTCACTCGGGCAGTTTCTTATTAAATGAAAAACTGCAAGATCCCAACGCGCTTTTCACGGCTTCGGGATCCGTCAGTATTGTGCAAGAAGGTTCTGTTTTAAGCTTTGATGTCGGCAGTCGTTATACCGTGGGGTTCTTACCCTGGTATCACCGTGTTTGGCAAAGTCTTAGCAATTCGCCCTTAATTCTGGCGCTCTGTACATTGATTTGTGCCGTTTTGGTGGGCGGCAGTATCTTCTACTTCATGCGTCTGTGGGTGAAAGGACGTTCACGATGATGAAAAAATTACTCTTGACGATGTTATTGACTGCAAACCTTCTTTCCGGCGCGTACGCTTGGGACTTGTGGGAAGATTTTCGCGCTGTCAGCATGGAAGGTGGCCGAGTTGTTGACTACAGCGACCAACGCGCGGTTACGACCTCTGAGGGGCAGTCTTATGCCATGTTTTTTGCCTTGGTAGCCAATGACAAACAAACGTTTGAAGACCTTCTAATCTGGACGGAAGACAATTTGGCCGCAGGTGATATTGGTAAGAATTATCCCGCATGGCTTTGGGGTAAAGAGGGCGATACGTGGAAGATTATTGATGACAATAATGCCGTGGACTCCGATATGTGGATTGCCTACTGCTTGCTAGAGGCCGGTCGCTTATGGAATAAACCCGAGTACACGGAAAAAGCTCACCAAATGCTGGCATTGTTGCGTACCCAAGTTCGCGACATTGAAAACTTAGGAAAGGTTTTATTGCCCGGTCGTATCGGCTTTGAAACTGAAACTGAAGTCAAGCTCAATCCGAGCTACTATCCGCTGTTTTTGATCAAACGCTTTGCCGTAGAAGACGCTTATTGGAACGAAGTGTTTGAAGGATCTGCTCGTATGCTAATTCGCTCCGCCCCGGCTGGAGTTTCTCCGGATTGGGTAAATTTCACGAAAAAGGGTGAGTTGGTTGAAAATATGTCGATAGACAACACTATCGGCAGCTATAACGCGATCCGTGTCTATCTTTGGGCGGCCATGCTCTCGCCGAAGGATCCTGTTTATCGACAATTGAAGGCACGTTTTGAACCGATGGTGCGATTGACCGAAGCACTCAATATGCCGCCGGAAAAAGTGGACGTCAACACTTTGGCAGTCAATCAGCCGGCTTGGGACGGATTCGGAGCATGCTTGATGGAATTGGTCGGCCCCGGCAAGACACGCGATATGATTCGCACCGTTTTAAAATCGACACCGATCAAAAAAGAAAACTACTATCGCAACGTTTTGGCGTTGTATGGTTTAGGTTTTGATGAAAAGCTCTTTGCCTTTGATGAAAACGGCTATCTTTATTTCCCGAAAGCTGCGGCGAAATAGCACCAAGAGCGTAGGAATTACAAATGCATAACTTGCAAAAAGAAAAATTAGGGCGCTTTTTCTGGACTGGGTTAGGTCTGTGGAATGTGTACTTCATTTTGAAGTTCATCATGGCCCAGTATGGCTACATTACTTTTGAGCCGCTTTATAACGCTGTACTGCTTTTATTTATTCTGTTGCCAATTGCCAGTAAAAAGGTACGAGTTATTCGTACACTGATTGCGGTTGTTTTGGGAGCGGCATTGTTGTATTCCGAGAGTTGGCTACCCGGACCGGAAAGTATTACAGGTAATGCTAATGCCATCGCAGGATTTTCTGCCACTTATGTCCTTCAACTCGTCTGGGACTTCATTAATTTCAAAATGGTGGCATTGGTGTTGTGCGTACTTTTCGCGTACCTGCTACTTTGTAATTGGATTCGTGTTTCTTTCTTCACGATCGGCTACTTCTTGTTTATGCTGATTTATCCGCACTACGTACAATGGCAAAAGGCGCCCGAACCCGCCCAAGAGACGCCTGCTGTTGCGCAAGCGACGATGCCTGCCCAAGGCACTGCGCCCGTTGCACAGCCCGCTAGTGCAGACGGTGCAGTAACTAGTGACACGATTGATCAATGGTATAAGGCCTTCTTGCAATATGAGTCGTCGCGCAGAGCTGAAATTCCGCAAGGGATTGCAGCTAAAGACACGCCGTTTGACATTATTTTGCTCAACGTTTGCTCTTTATCCAACGATGATTTGGAGGCTGTCAACTTGGCTCAGCATCCTGTTTTCAGTCGTTTTAATATCCGTTTTGATCATTTCAATTCAGCAACGGCCTATTCTGGTCCGGCCACTTTGCGACTTTTAAATGCAGCTTGTGGGCAAAGTGATCACAATACGCTTTATGATCGAAGACGCCCCGAGTGCGAGATCATGAATCGTTTTGGTCAGCTCGGGTACTCACAACATTTATTCTTAGACCATGCCGGCCAATACGACAATTATCTCCAAGTGTTGCGTGAAAAAGCCGGATTAACTGCAGTGCAAGAGACAGCAGATAAGAAATTTCCCGTTCATTATTTAGCTTTTGACGATGAACCGATTTCGGATGATTTGGCTGTCATGCGTCACTGGAAGCAAGTCGTGGCATCGCAAAAGGACAATTCACGGACGTTCTCACTTTTTAACTTTATTGCATTGCACGATGGTAACCGTTTACCGCGCAAATCAACTTGGGAGCCTTTTAAACCGCGAGCTCAAGTCTTTTTAGATGATTTAGATAAATTTATTGGTGAGCTTGAGAAATCCGGTCGTAAAGTGATGCTTGTACTGGTGCCTGAGCATGGCGCTGCCGTCAGGGGCGATCGTGTACAGCCTGATCGCCTGCGCGATATTCCGAGTATGCGCATTACACAGGTACCCGTAATGGTGAAATTCTTCGGTATCGACGGATTGCCTCAGGAGCAAATCCATGTTTCGGGTAATACGAGCTACTTAGCATTGGCAACCTTGATGGGACGAGTTTTGGAGCATAATTATTTTGGGGCTGAAGGCGGAGCAGTGCCTTTGGCTGATTTGGTTCGTGATCTTCCGCAGACCAACCCTGTTAGTGAGAATGCCCAATCGATCGTTTTGACCTATCGAGACAATGACTATGTACGTCGTCAAAACGGACAATGGGTGTTGTATCCGAAGGAACGTTAATACTGAATGCTCACAGTCTCTGAGTTTCGTTATTGTCCGAAATGTGCCACTGAAATGATCAGTCGCATCCCGTCGGGGGACAATCGTCTAAGAAACGAGTGTCCCGCTTGCGGCTTTGTGCATTACATTAATCCAATTCCTGTCGTTGGAACGGTGGCAGTCTGTGGCGGTAAGGTTTTACTTTGCCGCCGAGCGATTGAACCTCGTCGTGGATATTGGACTCTGCCTGCCGGTTTCATGGAGGCATACGAAACTTTGGCTGAAGGTGCTTTTAGAGAAACAATCGAAGAGACAGGAGAGGCTGTACGCGTGGACTCGTTATTGTGCATTGTCGACGTGCCACCCGCCAATCAGATTCATTTTTTCTTCCTTGCGAGTTTTGACGCGCTAAGTGCAACACCGGGCCCCGAGACGCTCGAACAAAAACTCTTTACGCCTGAGGAAATTCCGTGGGAAGACATTAGCTTCGAGACTGTTAAAGTCGCTCTTGAATGTTATCTGCAAGACTTGCAAAGCGGACAGCATCAGGTGCATAGAGTTTGTCTACGTGATTGAGAGCAAACTTGGCCTTTTCCCATCGTGTACAATTTCCGTTATCTTGTATTTTCAGCGACGCTCAGTCGCTGATTTTGAACTCGAAGAGAAAAATTATGCTCTACTCTATTGCCCGCAAATTCTTGTTTTCACTCGATCCTGAAACTGCTCACCACATCATTATGGCCAATCTCGACTGGGCCGTTAATCTCGGAGTCACGAAGTTAGTGACTCGCGATCCGGTGGAAGACCCGATTGAAGTTATGGGTTTGCGCTTCCCCAATGTTATTGGTTTAGCTGCCGGGATGGACAAAAACGGTGAACGTGTTAGTGCTTTCGGAGGTCTGGGATTCGGTCACGTTGAGATCGGCACGATCACGCCCAAAGCTCAACCGGGCAATCCCAAACCGCGTCTTTTCCGCGTAATCCCTGCCGAAGGTGTTATCAACCGCATGGGCTTTAATAACCACGGTGTGGATGAAGTGCTCAAGTATTTGCGCAGTGCGGCGGCTTTCCGCAGTCGCGGCGGTATTCTTGGAATTAACATCGGCAAAAATGCGGTTACCCCGATTGAAAATGCCGTTGATGATTATTTGATTTGCTTACGCAAGGTCTATAACCACACGGACTATATTGCCATTAACATTTCTTCGCCGAACACAAAGAATTTGCGTTCGTTACAAGCCGACAGTGAGCTTGAAAAACTTTTGTCTGCTGTGACTGATGAACGTAAACGTTTGGTGGATGAGAATAACGGCAAATATGTTCCGATTGCACTTAAGGTCGCCCCCGACTTGCCCAATGATGACATTTTGCGCATTTCTGACCAGTTGGTTCATTACGGTATTGACGCAATTATCGCCACAAATACCACCATTGCGCGTGATGCGATTCAAGGGTTGCCTAACTGTAACGAAACGGGTGGCTTATCTGGCAAACCTCTGCGCGAACGCTCCACTGAAGTCGTGGATTTGCTTTACCGTCATTTGCAAGAAACGATGCCGATTATTGCTTCAGGCGGCGTGATGACAGGCGAAGACGCAGTTGAAAAGATGCAGGCCGGTGCCAAATTGGTACAACTGTACACGGGCTTTATTTTCAAAGGCCCGGTGCTTGTGCCTGACTGCGTAGATGCTGTGGCAGCTTGGCGCAAAACGCAAACCGGTCCGGTTGCTTCATTGCGTCCCTAATCAGGTCATATCCTTTGACTAGACAAAAAAGGCCTCGTGGCCTTTTTTGTTTTTGTAATATTTCGTCTTACTTTTTTGACGGCTAATTCGCCTTCAACGTGCTATTGTCAAAGTTGAGAAATCATTTCGGTCAGGGGGCGGAGATGTTAAAGAAAATCATTATTGGCATTGTTGGGCTGGCAGTTGTTGCTGTTGCAGGGGTGTGGATTGCCGTAACCTACTTTTTGGATAGCACCACGATTGCCGAGGGTCTGAAAAAAGAAGCGGCGAGTCGCTTAAATCGAGAACTTAACTTTGACGGCGAAATTAGCATCAAAGTGTTCCCGAAAGTTCAAATTGTATTGCCATCTACAACGCTGTCTTTTGAAGGTCGTCAGGAACCACAATTCACACTTCAGGGCGCAGAAGTCGGCGTGGCGGTATTGCCCTTGCTTAAAGGTGATGTTCAGTTTGACGCTGTACGAATCAATGGGTTAAAAGGCGCAGTCAATGCCGCTCGCTTTATCAATCAATCCCAAGAATCTCAAGTTCAAGAACAACCCGCAGAACAAGCTTCTACCGATACGGGAAGCGGGTTCATTAAAAATCTTGAAGTTGCTAGTATCGAGATTGCCGACAGTGCACTTACGGTTTATGGTCTTCAAGACAAAAAAGTGTATGCCGTGAGTAATTTGAACTTAAGTACCGGTCAACTCGGCTTAAGTGGTACAACAGATTTGAGTCTAAGTACGGACTTTGAAGAAAAAACGCAACCGATCCAGGGCCATCTTGACTTCAAGGGAACGGCAGACTATGACGTCAAGTCAATGAATGTGTTGTTGCGTGATGTGCAAAGCTCTGTGACGCTTAAACAAGCGGGAACAAATCTTGCGGCAACGCTGAGTGCGGATTCGCTGGCTAGTCAAAACGCCGCATTTAACGCACATGGGTTAAAGCTCGATGTCAAACTCAATGAGGCTACGCAAGCCAACGCCACGATTAAGAGTGCCTCCTACAGTGCTGAAGGCGCAGTGAGCGTTGACGACCTAGCGTTAACGGTTAAGGATACAAGTGGAGTTTCTGCAACAGCTACATTGGGTGTAGCCGGTACCACGGCGCCATTGTCAATTAGAACAAAAGCATTGAAGGGCGAAGCTCAAGTAGCGGTTAATAACGTTGCAACGAAGATTCCTTTCAGTGGTGAAGTATCCATTGCAGATCCTGAAAAGATTGTCGTGAATATGAGCGGCAAGTTCGATGAAGAGGCGTTTACCGTAGCTTTGCAAGCGGCGGGTTTCTCTAAGCCTATGGTGACAGGCTCTGTTCGGTTAAACGGTATCAATGTCAATAAGTGGACGGCAGCACCTGCGCAAAAGAAAACGGCAGACAATGGCTTTAGCATCATTAAAGACGCAATCGCCAGTAGCCTGGAACGTATTACAGCGTTAGATGCATTTAATTCCAACGTCAATGTTGCGATTAATGAAGTGCAATACGAGCAACTGGCCATTACCAATGTCGGCACGAACGTTCGCGTCAACAATGGCACTTTGAATTTAAACAATGTGAAGGCACAACTCTGTAATGGTAACGTTAATGGCAATGTTGCATTGACCGCAACGCAGAGATGGAACGTGAATTTGAACGCAACGGGAATCCGTACTCAATGTGTTTTGGAAGGTATTGGTCAAAAACCGATGCTTACCGGTGTACTTGCTGCTACGGCGAAGTTAAACGGTACGGGAATTGACGAGGTCGCCTTAAAGAAAGCCTCTGCGGGGAACATGACGATTAAGGTTAATAACGCTGTATTACGCGGTGTTTCACTGGAAAAAATCGCTAAAGTTGTCCGAGACGGACGTCAGAGTGCTGTGAGCTTCAGTGAAGACGACTCCACGAGTATTAGCACAATGAGTGGAAATGCGACACTGAAAAATGGCGTCTTCAGTGTAACGTCGCTACAGGCAAAGAGCTCCGTGGCGGAAGTCAAGGGTGGCGTTAATATCGGTTTGATGAACAACGCGTTAAGCGGAACGGTTTCGGCAGTGTTAGCAACTTCAAGCGACGGCCGTCGTGTAACAGTACCCATTAAACTGTCAGGAACTTTGGATGCGCCTCAGTATGGTGTGGATGTGGCCGAAGCTATTAAAGCGAATGCACAAGAAGCTGTAGTGGAAGCAACAAAACGCGTAATTAAGGATGAAAAAGCTCAGAGACTAATTGAGGGCTTAGGCAGTTTGCTGAAGCGTTAATCGATGAAATCATTCTTGGATGAGGCCGGAGAATTAAAAACTTCGGCCTTTCCTTTTTGGGAAATAAGACAGAGGCAGAGGGGACTTGACAAATTCGGATTACGGGTTAAAATTCGCAATCCGTTGCTTTTTGAAGCAC
>ERZ791802.544-NODE-544-length-37755-cov-44.433767_pt1 | contig 37755 bp, 39 predicted proteins | sample MGYA00510308_ERZ791802 | MGnify/ENA primary metagenome ERZ791802 (study PRJEB30046, sample SAMN00792028) | human gut metagenome | study: EMG produced TPA metagenomics assembly of the A metagenome-wide association study of gut microbiota in type 2...
CGCAGGTTAGTACATATATCTCAGGTTAGTGGCGTTTTTTTGAAAGGTTAATGTCTGTGCAGTTGTACAGATACACTCACGAAATTATTAATTCCCTATCGGTACGGGAAATGCTTTCAGCGGTGTTGGCAATATATCTCACTGTGTGACTTTACTAACAATCAGTTTATCGACCGTCTACGTCCGCCGTACAGAGATGTACGGCGGTTTTTATTTACAGCCGGCTACTACTTGCAAATTTCAGACGGATATAGTATAATAATGTATTGACATTTGCAATACAAAACAGCATAATATGGGTAGTAAACAACAGAAATGTTTCGACTTATTTATACAGAACGACAAGAAAGGACAGACTAATATGAAAAATCAACACATAACTATGCCGGCACTCGCACTGCGTGGACTTGTAATATTTCCGGGTATGATACTGCACTTTGATATAGCGAGGGATCGGTCGATAAATGCGGTCGAAGAAGCGATAGAACACAACGACAGAAGAATATTCCTTGTGACACAGATAGACGAGGACGTTGACGAGGTTGCGGCGGAAAATCTTTATAAAACAGGTGTGGTTGCCGAAATAAGACAGACGCTGAATACGCCCGACGGCGCAAGACGTGTGCTTGTGCAGGGTCTTTATACGGCGAAGCTGTGCGGCATATCTCAGGATGATCCGTTTCTTGTTTCGGACATCACTCCTATGCCTGCACTCAGCGATACACTGAGTGCCGCCGAAAAAACGGCTTTTATCCGCACTATCCACACAGAATTCAAGCAGTACAGCGAAATGTCGCCCAGAATGCCCATTGAGCTTTACAGAGGCATACTCGCAGAAAAGGATCTTTCAAAACTTATCGACCTGATAGTTTTCAACGTATATTTAAGAGTTGAGGATAAGCAGGCGCTTTTATCCTGCCTTTCACTGCGTAAACGTGCGGAGCTGCTTGTGAAGTTCCTTGCAAAAGAGGTTGACATTGTACGTCTTGAACAGGATATCAACGAGGAAGTCAAGGAAGCACTTGACAAGAACCAGCGTGAATTCTATCTGCGTGAACAGATGAGAGCTATTTCCCGTCAGCTCGGTGAATTTGACGATCCGCAGTCTGAAGCGTTTGAATATATGGACAGGATTGAAGAGTGCGGTTTTGACGAGGATACCGAGGAAAAGCTGATAAAAGAGTGTGAAAAGCTGATGCACCTTTCTCCCGGCTCACAGGAGGCGGCTGTTGTCAGGACATATCTTGACACAGTGCTTGATATGCCGTGGAATATTTACACACACGGTAAGACGGATATTGCAAAAGCCGAAAAACAGCTTGATCATGACCACTACGGCATGAAAAAGGTAAAGGAACGTATACTTGAAATAGTTGCGCTCAATCAGTGGAAGGACGCAGACAAGAAGGGTCAGATAATCTGCCTTGTCGGTCCTCCCGGAGTAGGTAAGACTTCTGTCGCTAAATCAATTGCAACGGCTCTCGGCAGAAAATATGCAAGAGTTTCGCTCGGCGGTGTGCGTGACGAGGCTGATATAAGAGGTCACAGAAAGACATACATAGGTGCAATGCCCGGCAGAATTGTCAATGCGTTAAAGCAGGCAAAGTCAATGAACCCTGTTATCCTGTTCGATGAGATAGACAAGATGGGTACTGACTATAAGGGCGACCCTGCAAGCGCTATGCTTGAGGTTCTTGACAGCGAGCAGAATGTAGCGTTCAGGGATCACTATCTTGAAATACCGATAGATTTAAGCAATGTGCTTTTCATCACGACCGCAAACACGCTTGATACTATTCCCGCTCCCCTGCTCGACAGAATGGATGTTATCGAGCTTGGCAGCTATACAAGAGAAGAAAAGTTCCATATTGCAAAGGAACATCTTGTTCCGAAACAGCTTAAAAAGCACGGCATAAAGCCGCAGGTTCGTTTTGCAAATGATGCGATATACTCGATAATCGACTTTTATACCAAAGAGGCAGGCGTAAGAAAGCTGGAAAGAAACATAGCTAAAATCTGCCGTATGACGCTTAAAAAACTTGCATCGGGCGAGGCTGAGAAAATCAATATCAAGGCTAAGGATATTGAGGGCTATCTCGGTGCAAGAAAATATACGGGCGAAACTATTTCAAAGCAGGATGAGATCGGCGCTGTGAACGGTCTTGCATGGACTTCTGTCGGCGGTACTCTTTTACCGCTTGAGGTACTTGTAATGGAGGGTACCGGCAAGATTGAGCTTACAGGCTCACTGGGCGATGTAATGAAGGAATCCGCTAAAATTGCGGTCAGCCTTACACGCTCGCTCTCCCGCAAGTATGAGATCGACCCCGATTTCTATAAGAACAAGGACATTCATATTCACGCTCCCGAAGGTGCTGTTCCAAAGGACGGACCTTCTGCGGGTGTTACTATGACGACCGCTCTCGTATCCGCTCTGTCGGGTATCCCTGTACGCAGAGATGTTGCGATGACAGGCGAAATAACGCTTCGTGGCAAGGTGCTTCCGATAGGCGGTCTGCGTGAAAAGACTATGGCGGCATATTCAGCCGGTATCAAGACGGTGGTCATACCCGATGAGAACAAGGCCGATATGAAGGAGCTTGATGACGTTATACTGAGCAATATGAGCTTTGTGCTTGCGGAAAACATTGACACGGTGCTTAACACAGCGCTTGTAAAGCCGAATGTTACCGCCGCAAAGAAAAGCAATGAAAAGCTCCCGTCAGCAAAGCCCCGTGCTTCAAGAAAAACGGGCAAGAACGCCGTAAAGGAAATATAACATGAATTTTAACAAGGCAGAATTTTATACGTCCTACGGGCTTTTCAGCCAGATTCCGAAATCGGAAAAAGCCGAGATTGCCTTTTCGGGCAGAAGCAACGTAGGAAAATCCTCCCTGATAAACAAGATACTGAACAGAAAGTCGCTTGCCCGTGTAAGCTCAATGCCGGGCAAGACGGTGACTATCAACTTCTATTCGGTTGACAATATCTATTTTGCGGATCTGCCTGGCTATGGCTACGCAAAGGTATCAAAATCCGAGAAACAGCGCTGGGCAGGGCTTGTCGAGGGCTACCTTGCCGATGACAGAAACCTGACGCTCGTGTTCCAGCTTGTCGATTTCAGACATCCTCCCACAGCGGACGATGTAATGATGATAAACTTCCTTATCGACAACGGGATACCGTTTGTTGTTGTGCTGACGAAAGCCGATAAGCTGTCAAAGAAGGAACGTGCCGCACGCAGAGAATCGCTTATGAATGAGATACCCTGTGCCGAGGACATTCATATGATAGAATTTTCCGCTATGAACGGCGAGGGTGTGGAAGAAATCCGTGAAATAATCGAGGACATCGAGCAGGAATCGCTTGCGGAAGAAGCCGATACAGGCGACAGCCAATGACGGACATATATTCGCTGACTTATGAACAAGCGGAGAAGCTGCTGACCGAAAACGGCTTCAGAGCTACTCAGTGCGCCAATATTTTCCGTGACATATATAAGCGCAGAGCGTCAGGTTTCGACGAAATGACGCTTACATCAGCCGATATAAAAGCACTTCTATCCGACAAATATTTCTTCGGAAAGTTGAAAATCGACGAAATATTACAATCTGTAGATACTTCTAAGTATCTTTTTGAGTTATCAGACGGGTGCAAGGTCGAAACTGTGCTGATGCGACAGAAGTTCGGCAACAGTATCTGTATCTCAACGCAGAGCGGATGTAATATGGGCTGCAAATTCTGTTGCAGCGGAAGGCTCAGAAAACAGCGTGACCTTACCGCCGGAGAAATGGTAAGTCAGATACTCGCTGTCGAAAAACATCAGAATATAACGATTAGTAATACAACCGTGATGGGTATAGGCGAGCCGTTTGACAACTATGACGCACTTTGCGATTTTCTCGATATAGTAACTGTTCCGGGTGGAATCGAAACAGGAACAAAGCATATTACCGTATCGACCTGCGGGCTGTGCGACAAGATGAAATTATTTGCAGAGCGTAAAGAGCCGTGTAATCTTGCGGTAAGTCTGCACGCTCCGGATGACGAAATAAGAAACAGGCTTATGCCGGTAAACCGCAGGTATAGTATATCACAAGTCATAGAATCGGCTAAATACTATGTTGAACGTACAAACCGCAAGGTTCTGCTTGAATATATACTGCTTGACGGAATAAACGACAGCAGAGAGAACGCACGTCAGTTAGCGGCACTTATCGGAAATGCACGGCTGTTTGTAAATCTTATACCGTACAATCCGTCCCACGACAGCGAGTTTAAAAGGAGCAGTGAGGAAAACATCACGGCATTTTATGACGAGCTTAAAAAGAACAGGATAAACGTTACACGAAGGAAAGAATTCGGCACTGAGCTATCCGCCGCCTGCGGACAGCTCAGAAGTGACAGAATATCAGGCGAACACAAGGTACCTTGAGGAATAACAATGAAATTTTTCTGTGAACTTAAAAAGATAGTAGACGATTCATACGATATAGAAATCGGCAGAGGTCTTTCAGACACGCTGATAAGCGATATTAAAAACGGGCTTTGCGGCAGGATAAAGAAGTTTGCCGTTGTTACCGACAGCATTGTTGAGCCGCTTTATGCGAAAGGGATATACGAGAAACTCATTTCGGCGGGCTACAGTGCCGATATGTTCGTGATACCCGAAGGAGAAAAGTCGAAAACCAGAGCAATGAAAGAGTTTGTCGAGGACTCTATGCTTGAAAAGGGCTATCGCCGTGACTGCTGTGTGATTGCGGTCGGAGGCGGTGTTGTGAGCGACCTTGCAGGCTTTGTTGCCGGTACATTCGGCAGAGGCGTACCTTTTATCAATTACGCCACTACTCTGCTTGCCGCCGCAGACGCATCAGTCGGAGGAAAGACAGCGGTCGATACTCCTCTGGCTACTAACCTGATAGGTCTGTTCAACCAGCCCGAAAAGGTATATCTTGATATTGAAACGTGGAAAACACTGCCCGAAAGACAACTTTCAAGCGGACTTGCCGAAACAATAAAACACGCCTGCCTTGCAGATGGCGAAATGTTCGATTATCTTGAAAAGAACATCGAAAAGATACTTGTGAACGATAAGGACGCCTGCGAATATATAGCGGAGCATAACTGCGCTGTGAAGTATAAGGTCGTAATGAAGGACGAGCGTGAATCAGGACTGCGTGAGGTGCTTAACCTCGGTCACACTGTCGGCAGAGCGATAGAAACAGTCAGCGACTACAAGCTGCTGCACGGCGAGGCTGTATCAATAGGGCTTATCGCACAGGCGAAACTCGGTGAGAAGTACGGTTATATTTCTCCCGAAAATGTCAGCCGTGTAATAAAGCTGTGTGAACGTGCAAAGCTCCCCATTGCGATTCCCGATTACATCGACAAAACCGCACTGGTCAGAAAGCTGTATACGGATAAGAAGGTTCGTGACGGCAAGCTCAGAATGGTATTCCAAAAGGAAATCGGCGATGTTATGTGCTTTGGCGATAATGATTACGCTAAGCAGATCACCGAGCCGGAGATTGCGGAAGTTATAGACGAAATGTGAAAAAAAGCCTGCACAGATTGAAATGTGCAGGCTTTGATTTTAACTTTTGGTACTAATTTTTAATATATAATTTTATATTATTTTGATAATTAACGTTGACTTTTTAATTTTTTATGTTACAATTTAGAAGACCGTGCAGAACGACATATCCCAGTGACGATGGAAGATTGGAGCAAACGCCCGGATTTATTCCTGATGGCGGATGACAGAGAAGTTTTGCAGGATGCCGGAAAAATCACAGCGGAGATTGCCAAGTCCAAAGCTGAAACAGAATTTGAGAAGTATCGTGTTATTCAAGACAGATTGTTCATGGCGGACTATGACAGGTATCTGCTTGAATTAGAGGAAAAGGCGAAGAAGTAATAAAAAAGCAAATGTAAAAGCATTTTGACACGTATTTTCTGCGATGTCAAAGCCGTTTGGTAGACTACAAGCGGTGGTTATCCTATAATAAAAGTGCAAGGGAGGTGTCATGGCATGGAGCATGATATTGGAAGTAAAATCAAGGCAGCCAGACTTGAAAAGAAGCTGACACAGGAACAGGTTGCCGAAATATTGGGAGTGAGTCGTCAGACCATCTCAAATTGGGAAAATGAAAAATCCTATCCGGATATCATAAGTGTCATTAAAATGAGCGATTGCTACGAAGTCTCTCTTGACTATTTATTGAAGGGAGAGCAAAAAATGAAGACCTATTATGATTATCTCGAAGAAAGTACAAATGTTGTAAAAAGCAACGCTAACAGAAACAAAATTATTACCATCCTATCTTATATGCTTGTATGGGCGATTGCCATGATTGTGTTCTGGTTCTTTACAAGCGGAAGTGATGCTATGGGTTATAGTTTGATGTTCCTTTGGATTATTCTTCCTGTAACTACATTCGTTGTGTCCATTGTTATCGGCAAAAATGACTTTTGGAAAAAAGGAAAATGGGCATTCACCCTTTTCTTCGGAGTGATGTATATGCTGGCTGAATACGGAACATTTAAAATGGCAAACAACATTGCTTTTGACAAGCTGAATGCACCGGATTGGGGAATGATTGTAGCCGGTGCAATAATTTCTGCAATCGGTATGCTCTTAGGTTCGTTGTGTAACAAGAAGCGTAACAAGCAGAAGAATCAGGATATTTAATGTAGGGCGAATATGAACAAGTTTAGAACAGTTGTATCTATTTTGTGTGGAGTTGCAGGATTGTTCCTTGGAGCCTCGCTTAACAATGCTATTGGTGGATGTATCCTTGGCGTTTTGATTTCTGCGTTACCCCAAGATCAAAAAAGGAAATTGCCGAATATCTCAGAATGGCATCTGTATCATACTGTATAAAACGTTATGTAGACCCTCTGGTCGAAGACGGTATACTCGCCCTGACAGAACCGAAATCCAAACGGAGCCACACGCAGAAATATTTTACTGTGAAATAAATCGTATAAAACACAAGCCTGCACGGACAACAGTCATTCCGTGCAGGCTTTAATATTCGTTTCAATACGGCTTTTTAAGCAATGTTTCTTTAAGCGAGCAATACTTATCCGCCCAGCATACCAGCCACGCTTCCTTACTTCTCGGAAGCCTTGTAAGTGTCAGCGGCCACATATGATTTATTATTATCCCACGCTCTTTTACCGTCAGAGGAAATGTGTTCCTTGCATTGCGTTCGGCGGTCACGGGATGTGAAAATCCGTGCAGACCGTCCCTTGTGAATGCACCCTTGTGCCAGTCATAGAGGAAGAAATCGTGCAGAAGCGCACCTTTTACAAGCGCCTCGATATTTATCTTCAGCTTAAGCCTCTTTGCATACATATAAGCATACAGGCAAACCATAAGGCAATGCTCATAGGTGGAAACATCACCGTGCTGAACATACTGCTTCATCTGCTGTACCTTTTCGTTTGCAAGTATCTTTCTTGCTGTTTTTATAAATCTGCGGTCATCGTCTGTAAGCACAAACGTGTTCTTATCTGTCATCATTCTCATCATCGCCGTTATACTCGGCAGAATCCTCTTCTTTTTTTTCAACGGTTCTTGCTTTAAAGCCCGGAATGCGTGACGCAATCACATCAAAGCGCATAATATGAGTGCTTATGTTGCTTATGCTGAATGTGCTTCTCAGCTTATCGACATCAATCTGCTTTCTTGCCGTGCTGAGAAAATCAATCGCCATAACCAGCGATATGACCGTACCTGCAATACATATAAACCGATACGGCAGATTGTTGAGCACATACAATGTAATGTCCGAAACAACATACGTCACGAACAATCCCATTACTCCCCAGAAAAGCGAGGACACCAGCGATATTCTGTTTTTATAGGTTATCCTGAACATACTGTAATCCCAGAACTGCTTACCAAACATAGTTTCCATAAGCCAGCCCGTGAAGTATTCAAGCGCCGTGCAGGCAATAAGAGCCACAAAGAAAACCTGAAATCCGTTATCTCTGAACGGATGACAGATAAACAGAAGGAGCAGTCCGCCGACACCGTATATAGGAATATAGGGACCTCTAAGAAAGCCTCTGTTTATCGGTCGTCTGTGATACAGCGACTCGATAGTCGATTCCTGCACCCAGCCTGCCATACAATACATACAGAACGTAAATAGCCAATATTCAATTCCGAAATGTTCCATATTATTCTCCGATTTATAATCAATATTATGATGCTGTTCTGTTAGAAATTCTGTCTTTGGATATTGCATTTTCCGCCACAATATCCTATACTCCGATTTTATTATATAATATCTGTTAATTAAAGTCAATTAAATAACTCGCCGTTTGCCGATATGAAATGATTTTTTGTGAAAACTGTCGAATGTGGATAACCCTCAGGAACAAAAATCAGTAAAGTTAACATTCAGTTAATAAACGAAACCCCGACCTATCTGAAAGTCGGGGTTTTACGTTCAATTCTGATGTGCGTCAGTCGATCTCAACCATAACCTTCTGGTTGTATCTTACTGCTCCTGCACGCATAATGGTACGGATAGCCTTAGCTATTCTTCCCTGCTTGCCTATTACACGTCCCATATCATCGGGAGCAACGTGCAGATGATAAACAACAGTTCCGTCCTCTTTAGGCTCGTCAACTGTTACCCGGATGGCGGACTTGTCATCTACAAGGTCTTCCACCATAGCGATAAGCAATTTTTCCATTTTATTTTCCTTTCAGAAACAGCGATTACTTTTCAGCAGCAATCTTAAGGAGCTTCTTAACTGTATCTGTGGGCTGAGCGCCGTTAGCGAGCCACTTGTCAGCCTTTTCCTTGTCGATAGATACAACAGAGGGTTCCTTTGTAGGATCGTAGTAACCGATTTCCTCAATGAAACGTCCGTCTCTGGGGTAACGTGAATCTGCAACTACAACTCTGTAGAAAGGAGCCTTCTTAGCACCCATACGTCTTAATCTGATCTTTACCATTTTGTTCACCTCATAAAAAATTTAAAGTTTTAGTTTTTATAATCAAAGTGTATTGTCAAGCATTAATTGTCAACCACTATGAATTACCTGTAATCCTGAACGGCTTACATCGGGAATCCGCCCATGCCGTTCATTCCACCCATTCCGCCCATGGGGAACTTCGGGAACTTGCGTTTTTTGCCGCCCTTAAGTCCCATCTGCTTCATCATCTTCTGCATACCGTCAAACTGCTTGAGAAGCTGATTTACATCTTCGACCTTTGTGCCGCTGCCCGCCGCAATTCTGCGCTTACGCTTTGCGTCAATGATAGAGGGCTTTTCACGCTCTTTTTTCGTCATTGATGAGATAATAGCCTTAGTGCGATACATTCTGCGCTCGTCTATATCTTCTTCCTTGACCTTTCCCGCAACACCGGGAATCATCTTTATAAGAGATGAGATGCTGCCCATCTTCTCAATCTGTTCAAACTGTGCGTACAGGTCGTTCATATCGAACTTGTTTTCCTGCAAACGCTTTGCCAGCTTTTCCTGTTCCTTCTCATCAACATTTATCTTTGCCTTTTCGATGAGTGAAAGCACATCGCCCATACCGAGTATTCTGTCAGCCATACGGTTGGGGTGGAACTGCTCAAGGTCGTCTGTCTTCTCACCGACACCTGCAAACTTTATCGGCTTGCCTGTAACCGAAAGAACCGACAGAGCCGCACCGCCTCGTGTATCGCCGTCCAGCTTTGTAAGGATAACGCCTGTAATGTCAAGCATATCGTTGAACGATTTTGCAACGTTTACAGCATCCTGACCGGTCATAGAGTCAACAACGAGCAATATCTCATTCGGCTGAACCTCAGCCTTTATGTCCTTAAGCTCGTTCATCAGGTCTTCATCTATATGCAGACGGCCTGCGGTATCAAGGATAACAACGTCAAAACCGTTGTCCTTTGCGTATTTTATCGACTCTTTCGCTATCTTCACGGGATTTGTCTGTCCCATCTCAAATACATGAGCGTCAACCGAAGCGCCGACTACCTTCAACTGATCAATAGCGGCAGGACGGTAAATATCGCAGGCAACTAAAAGCGGTCTTCTGTTCTGCTTTTTAAGATACTTTGCGAGCTTTGCGGTATGAGTAGTTTTACCTGCACCCTGCAAACCGCACATCATAATAACGCACGGAGGCTTCGAAGGGAAATCAATCCTTGCCGTATCCGTACCCATAAGCTGTATCAGCTCATCATGTACTATATCTATTACCTGCTGTGCGGGAGTAAGGCTGTTCATTACCTCACTGCCTACAGCACGTTCACTTACCTTTGCGACGAAGTCCTTTACTACAGGGAAGCTGACATCCGCTTCAAGCAATGCCATCTTGACCTCACGCATAGCTTCCTTTACATCTTTTTCATTCAGCTTACCGTGATTTTTCAGCTTGCTGAATACTTTTCCGAGCTTGTCCGAAAGTCCTTCAAATGCCATCAGCCAACCTCCTCTTTATATCGCATTCTTTATATCTTCTATAATAGATTTCATTTTCTCTTTTTCATCGGCACTGCCGACATTCTCATCTGTAAGAGCTGTCAGCTTATCGCATAAATCGCAGACATTGCGGTACTTTTGTGCAAATCCGAGTGTTTCCTCAAGCTGAGTGAGATATTCCTCCGCTGTGCGTATGCACTTGTGAACACCCTGTCTTGTGATGCCCATATTCTCGGCAATCTCGGAAAGCGACAGATCCTCGTCATAGTAAAGGCTGAGCGTATCATATTGCTTTTCGGTAAGCATACTGCCGTAGGTATCGAGCAGTATTGCGTTTTCGATATTCTTTGACATTTTGCCGCTCCTTTGTCCGTCCGTATTTTCCTTAACAGTCATACAGACTTACCCACGCTCCGATTTTCTTGCGTCCTTTGTATGCTCCTTTGTCCGTCCGTATTCACGGTAACAGTCATACTGACTTAAGCGATTCACTGCCGGCTTACAAGCCGTAAATCGTGCAAACCTTTTTGTTGTGCCGTTTTAAGCGGTGTAATGCTGTTTTGGTTTACAGCCACCTGATATATTATACACAAAGAGAGCCGCTTTGTCAAGTAAAATCTGAAAATTTCTTATAAATACTTGACTGCAAACCGATTTAGCGGTATTATATACTAATAACCGACAAGGAGCGATCATTATGATAATAACAACTCTTACCTGTATGTGCGTCGACATATTCGACAATACGATAATGCCCGGAGGCGAATCGCTTAATTTCGCCGCAACAATATCACGGCTTACAGATGCGAAGGTCTATATAATCGGCGCTGTTGGAAATGACAGCTACGGTAAAACCGTCCTTGACAGCATAAAAGATTTCAACATCGACAAAACCCATATCAGAACGGAAAACGGAGATACCGCCTCGAACCGCACCTACCTTACCCCCGACGGCGACCGTTATTATAAAGACGATTCGTGGAACGGCGGAGTGTTCTCAAGCTTTGCCCTGTCTGCGTCTGACAGGGAATTATTGCATTCGTCGGATATGGTGCATACCACCTTTTCAGGACCGAATTTCAACGATGTAATAGACTGCTGCCGTGAAAAGCGTTTTCCGCTGAGCGTTGATTTTGATATTTGCAGGGATTTTGACACGATAGAAAAATACCTTGACTGCATATCGCTTTTGTTTATAAGCGGAGATGAACCTACGCTTGAAAAAGCAAAACAGCTTTCCTCAAAATATCCCGACACGGTCTTTATCGTAACGCTCGGAGAAAACGGAAGCACCGCCTTTTCAAAAGGCACGGCTTATCATTGTGCCGCCGCTGAGGTATCCGAAGTAACAGATACCACCGGTTGCGGCGACAGCTATCAGGCAGGCTTTATAGCAAGCTATCTTGCTGACGGGAACATAGAAACGGCTATGAGTAAAGGCTCACAGACAGCCGCACAAACGCTTTCGTTCATCGGAGGATTCAGATATTGAAATACGGCGGAAAAGCAAAAGCTTTTCCGCCGTCATTATTTTATATGCTTATTTCGACCGATACGCACCTTCCGCCGTACAGCTTTTCGCTGAGTTTGGTAGGCTGTGTGAAGCCTGCGTACAGCGTATATCTGCCGCTTATTACCGCTCTTACGCCGTTATCGTCAACCGTTTCAAACGCACCTTCGGGAATATTGATGCTTATCGTCCTGCTTTCCCCGTCAAACAGAGAAACACGCTCAAATGCACAAAGGCTGTGATTTTTCACCCCGTTTTCGCTCTTTATATAGACCTGCAGAACGTCCTCCGCACTTCTGCTTCCCGTATTGGTAACATTAACGGCAAGCGTATTATCCTTGTACGAAATATCGCCGCATTCAAAGTGCGAATAGGTAAGTCCGTAGCCGAAAGGATAAAGCACGTTGCTTTCATCGTCACAGAAGCGATATGTTCTGTTCTTCATTGAATAGTCGGTGAAATCGGGTAACATATCCGCCGATTTGTAGAAAGTGACCGGGAGCTTGCCGGACGGTGAAACCTCCCCGAAAAGTATCTCTGCAAGCGCCTTTCCGCCGTACTGACCGGGATACCACGCATTTATAAGGGCGTTTCCTTCGCATTCGGTATTCACACTGCTTCCTGCCGCAAGAACTATTATAAGCGGCTTTCCCGTGTCTTTCAGCTTCTGCAGAAGAACACGCTGAACCTCAGGCAATCTGAGATCCGGCTTATCCCCCGATGCAAACTCGTTTCCTGTGTCGCCCTCCTCGCCCTCAAGAGTAGCGTCAAGTCCCACGCATACAACAGTGACATCCGCCGCCTCGCACGCCGCAACCGCCTCGGCATATCTGTCGCCGGGCAGTGCAAGACCCTGCGTTCTGTCACGGAAAAGCTGACAGCCCTCCGCATAATATACCCTGCCGTCAAATGCGTCCTGTATTCCCTCAAGGAATGTAACGCTTCTGTCGGGCGTACCGTTATAATTTCCGAGCAATGCCGCACGGCTGTCCGCATTCGGTCCTATTACGGCTATCGAGCTTATCCTGCTTTTATCAAGCGGAAGTATGCCGTCATTATGCAAAAGCACCATTGATTTCTCCGCCGCTTCAAGCGATAACGCTTTATTGCCGTCACAGGCGATAATATCAAACGGCAGATCGTCAAACTCGTTATCGTCAAGCTGTCCGAGCCTTATTCTTGTCCGTAATGCGTGGATACAGGCAGTGCGTATATCCTGCTTTGTTATAAGCCCTTCTTCAAGTGCCGCCAGAATATGCAGATATGTGTTTCCGCAGTTAACGTCACAACCTGCCTTCAGTGCCATTGCCGCAGACTGCGGTGCTGTATCGGTGATTTTGTGGGTTGTATGAAAATCCCTTATAGCCCAGCAATCCGACACAAAATAACCGTCGAAGCCCCATTCACGCAGTTTTCCCATCAGCTTTTCAGACGCACACGAAGGCTCGCCGTTCACCCTGTTATATGCGCCCATAACACCTTCGACCCTGCCCTCTTTTACAAGCGCCTTGAATGCAGGCAGATAGGTTTCTTCCATATCCTTCTCGCTTACCCTTGCGTCAAACTCGTGGCGGAGCGACTCGGGACCGCTGTGTACAGCAAAATGCTTTGCGCAGGCGGCGGCTCTGAGGTATTCTTCTTCTCCCTGTATGCCCTTTACGAAGTTCACACCGAGCCTTGAAGTCAGGTACGGATCCTCGCCGTAGGTTTCATGCCCTCTGCCCCAGCGTGGGTCACGGAATATATTTATATTCGGCGCCCATAATGTAAGGCCTTTATATATGTCGGTATCGCCGTGTTTTGCGGCGCTGTTGTACATTGCCCTCGCTTCTGTGGAAATCACCTCACCGACACGATACATCATATCCTTGTCGAAAGCCGCCGCAAGTGCAATAGCCTGCGGAAAAACCGTAGCCGTTCCTGCTCTTGCCACGCCGTGAAGCCCCTCGTTCCACCAGTTATAAGACGGAAGCCCTGCCTTTTCTATGGCAGGTGCGTCATATTTCAGCTGCTGTGCCTGTTCCTCCGTACTCAGCGTATCGGCAAGTGCCGCCGCTCTCTCGTAAGCCGATAATTGTTTATCCTTATATCTTTCCATAAATTACTCCTTGAAATCCGGTTTACCGTACTGTTAAGTTGATTTTATCATAATTTACGGCAAGTTTCAAGATGATTTCAATGCAAAATGCACGGTTAAAAAAATAATAGCCCCGCCGTAAAGGCGGAGCTTCATTTCCGGCAGCATCGCAACTGCTCCTATTTGTTATAAGTTTGTTATAAGCTGTAAGAAAAATATCTTCTTCCGTGTTCCTCTTCAGCACCGATCTTATTGTAAAAATTGATTGCAGGCTCGTTCCAGTCAAGGCAGCTCCACTCTATATATGAAAATCCGTCCTGCTTTACAAATTTCTCTACTTCGGAAAAGAACTTTGTTCCAAGTCCGTTTCTGCGTTTTTCAGGCTTTAAAAACAGATCTTCAAGATGCACTCCTGCCTTTGCCGCAAATGAGGCGAATACGGGGTAATAAATAGCATATCCGACCGGCTCGCCGCTTAATTCTGCAATAAGCGCAGCAGCTATGTTCTTTTCAAAGAGAAGATAACGCAAATCCTCCTGCGTGGCGGTCATATCCTGCGGTCTTTTTTCGTATGCGGCAAGACCTTTTATCAGGTTTTCTATAAGGCTTATGTCGTTTTCGGTCGCTTTTCTGACAGTAAAATTTTCGTTCATTGGAAGTCCTCCTGCTTGTATAGATTTATTATAGCGGTTTTCTGTGTTCAAGTCAATTGTATGTCGCAGGATAAATATAAAGCAACGAAACAAAACAATCAGGAAAATGTACTCGACAAACGGTAAGATTGCGCTATAAAGCTGAATTTTACAAGTAAAATTCTTTCAGGTCATCAAGTCGCAAAAGGCATGGATCATTTCCATAAGGCACACCTACATCAACATCTATCCAGGTATCTGTTTTAAGGATTTTGCCATTGTATTTTTCACCGTAGCTTTTTGTCGGTGTATGGCCGAAAACAGTAATACAATCATCAAAATAGCGGTCGGTCAGTTCAGGCCAAGCCCAGATAAGTTCATCAGCGGTATAGTCCGCCGGGCTTCTTTCGGGCGAAAAATTATCGAGTCCGGAATGACAAAGCAGAAAATTCTTTCCTCCGGCGGTCACGATTTCGTAAAGCGGCGCTTCTTTCAGATAACCGATAATATTGCAAAGCGTTTCCGGTGATTCGTTTTGAAGTTTTCTTAATGCTTTTAAGGTAACATCGCCTCCGCTTAACATATAGTTATGCAGAAGTTCCGTTTGCTCTTTGTCAAAATGCTTGATACTTTCCTCCGTAATTTCGTTAAATACAAAATCACAGGATAAAAGCATCGCTTCGTGATTTCCTAAAATCAGCTGTGCATTCGGTTGTTCCGATAACCATATTAAAATTGCAACACCGCCGTCATTTTGGCGGTCGATGACATCGCCCAAAACAAATAACCTATCATTTTCGTTAAAACACGCTTTTTTAAGAAGTGCTTTTAACTTTGTGATTTCAAGTCCGTGTAAATCGGAAGTTACATATATCATTAATGCCTCACTTATTGAATGCCGTATTACAGAGTTTTTTCGATTAAGACTGCCGCTTAATCTGTGTAATTATTCCGAAACCGTATAAATTGTCAGCATAAAGCAAGACCTATAACCGTACTTTAGTCTTGCCGGGATAAAAGTTTTTATGGCAAAATCCAATCGTTTGTTTTTCGCAGTCTTTAACATTATACATGAACAAAATCAAAATAACAAAGCAATAAATTAAGAACAAATAATCATTAAACTAACCATATTTCGTATAAATTATTCAATTGAATCTTACCATCGGAGAATGTTTAAAGCTCCACCTCAAATGTTGCGGAGTGATTGATTAAATCAAGCGCAAGCTGTGCGTCGGATAATTCATCTGTTACGACAAGCAGGTCTTTTGTTACTTCGTCGATGTCATAATTTACATAGCGATAGTCGATAATATTACTTGCTCTGCCGTATTCTTGCTCTTCACGGGCTTTCGGTAATCTTGACGCCATTTCAGATAGCTTTTGCTTTTTGGCTGATAGCTGAGGGATAAATACAAGCATCTCGTCAATAGTGATGTCGTATCCGGGAATAACAGTTGTCGTGTTGAAAAGATTGATAGCGTGTTTTAATTTTCGGATTTTAAGAGCTAAGCTGTCAAGTTCGGCTTTTGCTTCCTTATAATCGTATTTCGGTCTGACCGATTCAGGATTTTCTCCGACACTTGCTAAAAATGTGCTTGAAATACTTTCTTTTGATTTGAGCGCATCGTATTCTGATTTAAGCTTCTTAAGCAGCTTTGCACCTTCGGCAGATGATAATTTCATTAAAATCTTCCTCTCTTTATTTTTCATTATAATTATAATCTTATCTATGTACCTTATTTGGTGCATTCCTTTTTCGCCGGATTTAACGGTTTCCGGTCAGGTCAAAAAAGCGTAAACATCGAACATTACTACTTTATTATAGCACATCAAAGTTTGGGATTATACCGTTTTTTCGTGCAATACATCGTCATTTGATTTTCAAGCAATCAAGAGGTAAAACAGTCTGAATACTCCTTCATACTACTATTCGTGCAATTTTTCCCCAAGGAGGATTCACTTCCTCGTTATTCAGTAACCATAAGACCGGAATTCCACCCGCAAGTTCTAAACTGTGCTTAAAGCTGTCAAGGTGAGGTGCAAAGTCATCGTTTATTTCTATCTTGCCAAAGGGAGAGCCAAGCGACCAGACAGCAAGCCCCGAAAAGCCGAGCATCTTTCGTATGACCTTTGCTTTTGTGGCGGATATGCCGTCGATGTTCTGTCCGTCAACGCCCCTGATCTCCAGAAGCTCAACTCCGTTTTCCTGCATGGCTTCGATCTGCCCAGCAAGGTCGGGAGCGGCTTCGTCTGCGAAAGCTACAAGTCGAAATCTCATGGCAACATCTCCAAGCTGTTTTATTGAAACTATGATAGCACAATTGCAAAAATCATCATTACATATTGCAATTTCACGCATGATGTGGTATGTTATATAAGGGAACGAGATCATGGACTTCCTAAAAGAGACCGACCGGGGCGGCATCAATATCCGTCACGCAATTGACGAGCAGCCTGACAGTAACGGCTTTTACTTTCACATACACGATCGCTGCGAGTTGTTCTATTTTATTTCAGGCAACGCACAGTATCTTGTTGAGGGCTCGGTCTATCCGCTGGAGCACGACAGCCTGCTGATAATGCGACCGGGCGAGGCGCATTGTACTCGCTTTCTAAGTGCAGAGCGATATGAGAGGTACGCAGTTAATTTCCCGTTGTCGCTGTTTGACAGCTTTGACCCGGAGCGGAGACTTATGAAGCCCTTTACAGACCGACCGCTCGGACATCGGAATCACTATTATATTCCAGAAATCAAAGATACCCTGAGTGAGCTTGCTTACTTTGAAGGCGACGACTACAGTAGGACGCTTTTATTTACAACAAAACTTGCCGGGGTCATGGATATGCTGGGAAAGCAAAGCTCACACAATCCAACAGCCGAGCCCACGATCTCCGAACAGTTGGTATGGTATGTCAACGATATGCTGTGCGAGGAAATAACTGTAGAGAGACTGGCGGAGCATTTCTTTTTAAGTGCATCCCAGTTCACCCGGCTGTTCAAGGAAGCGACAGGGGCTGCGCCTTGGGCGTACATAACCGCCAAGCGGCTTGTCAGGGCGAGAGAACTTCTACAAAGCGGTGAGAGCGCAAAAAGAGCCGCAGAAGTTTGCGGTTTCAACGATTATTCGGTTTTCTATAAGGCATATGTAAAGCACTTCGGGGAGAAGCCGAGTGCTTTTGCAAAGGATGCAATAATATAACTATAGGAGAAACACCATGAGCATTATAACTAAAACAGATAACGGCATTATATATAAGCTCAAAGACGAGCTTGTCTGCATCGAAGCGTACGGCAGGGATATTATCCGTGTGCGGATTACGAGAAACAGTACGCTTTCAGATGAAAAATGGACTCTGCTTGATGTGGAGGACTGTTCCTTCGAGACAGAGATTACAGAGGGGAAAGCCTCTGTAACAAGCGGCATTCTAAGATCGGAGATCTGCGACCTGCCGTGGGGAGCATATATGCTTTCTTTTTACAAAAACTGCAGCCTTATTCTCCGCACTCATGAAGAGGGCGAATATACCTCAAAATTTGAACACACCGACGGTCAAAACTACCGTACACGCATCATCTTTGACGCAAGAGATGACGAGCATTTTTACGGGCTTGGGCAAGAGCAGCAGGAAAACTTTGATAAGAAATACTGTTCCTTTGACCTGAAACACTGGAACACGAAGTCGAGCCTGCCCTTTGTCTATTCCTCGCTGGGCTACGGATTCCTGTGGAACAACCCCGGAATAGGCAGAGCCGAGTTTGCAAAGAATCATACTATCTGGTCGGAAGAAAGCTGCTATCAGGCAGACTTTCTTGTTATCGCAGGAAAAACGCCTGCCGAGGTCATGAACGGTTATGCAAGAGTGACAGGCTTTGCTCCGGAAATGCCCGACTGGGCGGCAGGCTTCTGGCAGTGCAAATTGAGATATGAAAGCCAGGACGAGGTACTGGAGGTCGCCCGCAGATACAAAGCGGAAGGCATACCGATAGATGCAATAGTTATCGACTTTTTCCATTGGACGGAGCAGGGCAACTGGGAGTTCGACCCCGAATACTGGCCCGACCCGAAGGCGATGTGTGATGATCTTAAAGCTATGGGTATCGAGCCTGTTGTGTCTATATGGCCGACTATCAATCCAGACAGCCGCAACTGGGAAATGATGAAAGACGGCAATATGCTTGTTCGAACCGAGAACGGACAGTTTGGGATATTCGATTTTCACGGTCAGCAGACTTATGTTGATGTGACATCACCCGAAGCAAGAGAATACATGTGGCAGCAAGTGAAAAAGGGATATTTTGACCTCGGCATCAAGACCTTCTGGCTCGATCAGGCAGAGCCCGAGGTTCACCCGCAGCAGTTTGGCAATCTGAAATTTCACATTGGAAACGGCACACAGACTGCGCTTGCTTATCCCTATTATTACGCAAAGACATTCTATGACGGTCTGAAGAACGAGGGTATAAATGATATAGTTCTGCTGACAAGGTGTGCCTATCCCGGAAGCCAGAAATACGGCACAATTGTCTGGAACGGCGATATTCCCTCAAATTTCGATGCACTGAGGCAGAGTGTGGTTTCGGGACTGTCGATGTCTATAAGCGGCATACCGTGGTGGAATTCCGATATCGGCGGTTTCTTTGGCGGTGACATTGAAAGCGACTGGTTCAGGGAGCTTATCGTGCGGTGGTTTCAGTTCGGGCTGTTCTGTCCCGTTATGAGACTGCACGGAACACGCAACCGTCAGAGCGGCTACAAGCTCCGCCACCCGAATGTAAAAGAACCCAGCGGCGGTGACAACGAGCTGTGGTCGTTCGGCAAAAGGAACTACGAGATACTAACAGAACTTGTTAAGCTTCGTGAACGGCTGAAGCCATACATAACCGAGTGCGCAAGATGCTCATCTAAGACTGGTGAACCGATAATGCGCCCGATGTTCTTCGACTTTCCCGATGACGATATCTGCTACTCGCTAAAAGACCAATATATGTTCGGCAGAGATATTCTCTTTGCGCCTATACTGGTGCAGAACTCCACAGAACGGCAGGTATATCTTCCCGAGGGCGAGTGGATAAGAACTACTGACGGACAGCTTTACTCAGGCGACAGGTGGCTGACTTGCCATGCGGAGATAGACGAATTTATTGCGTTTGTGAGAAATGGAGCTGAGGTGTCGGAGTGTTTTAAAAAAATGCAGAGGAAGATTCTTTAATGATAACATATTTACAATACTGGTAATACAGCCTAATATTCGTATATAATTTTTTAGCGAGCTGCTGATAAACGGCAGCTCGCTTTTGTTATGATCTCAGTAAAGCGATGCGTTTCTATTAGGCAAATATCTCTGACTATAAAATATATATGATGCAGATGATATATATGGATAATAAACAGAACTATCTTTACTATTATGACGAAGTTGAAGTGTGTGCCGAGCCTTAATCTGCACATTATATATCAGCTATATTAATTCGTAATACGAACATGGTTAACCGTTCAAACCTCATTGTATGCTATATTCAGCATAATAGTGGCGGAGCTTATAAAGCGGTTCGGTATGCCAAGAATAATGGTGTTGATATATATAATCTTGCAGATTCTTATTAACCGAACACCGAAAAAGCAGAACAGCACCACATAATCCTGTGATGCTGTTCTGCATAAACAACGTAAAATCGGCATTTGTGACCGTAGATACCCTGTGATTATGGGCGTGCCGGTTGCAAGTACAACTCCTTTTCCGTCGTTCTTTTTCTGAATCATGTGTACTTTGTCCATCATATCCTGACATCTTTTAGATCCGGAGCTGTTAATACCGAGAACGTTGTTCGTCTTTGTTTCAAACGGGACATTTTTGAAATTGTGTGCCTCATCTACAAAGAGTCTTGTTATTCCCAAATCATCAAAATACACGCCGTTATACAAATCATCCATTGCAACGGAAAGTTCGGATAAAGCTTTTGAAACCGCCTCTTGCTTTTTCTTCAAACGAGAAGTGGCTTTGTTCTTTTTGCCCGCTATTTCTGCGATATGTTTCTGCTCATCAATAAGCAGGTTTTGATAATATCCTTTTGACAACGGAATCTGCTCAAAGCAACTGTACGCTATAATAATACCATCGAAGTCATTGTCTCGTATTCTTTCGAGAACACTTTCTCTTTTTGAGGGTGCGAAACTTTTCGGGTCGACACAAAGAATATCAGCACTTGGATACATTTCATGGAAAATGTTTTTCCATTGACCGACTATGTTATTAGGAACGACAAACATATTCTTTTCAGACAACCCCATACGGCGCATTTCCATTGCAGCAGCGATCATAACGTAGGTTTTTCCGGCACCGACGTCGTGAGCAAGAAGCGTGTTCGGCGTAAAAATGATACGTGCCACCGCATCCTTTTGGTAGGGATAAAGGTTTATCTGCGTAGACATATCAGGAAACCGCAAAAACGATCCGTCAAAAATTCTTCTGCGAATACAACTGAATTTATTCTCAAAAATCCTTTCAAGTCTTTCTTTTCTTGCGTCATCCTCCCAAACCCATTTTTGAAATTCTTTTATGAGTTTCTGCTGCTTTTCAATTGCCGCTGCCGTTTCTGCTTTATTGATAACACTCTTTACGCCGGAAGCGTTGGTGGCGCAGCAGATTTTATCCTTAACGGCAATGGTTTGCATGTTCAGTGTCTTTTCAAGGATATAGAGCGCTTCCAGTTTGTCTGTCCCGTATGTTTCTCTGACACCGAAACTGTGATTATATCTTGATTTACAAGGTATTTCCCATGTTCCGGTGATTTCATCATGTATCGTTTTCCACGATTCCATTATTACATCTTGATTGTAACAACTCCAGCCGTGTTTGAACGGATCTCCGAACAGATGAAGAATAAAATCGTCAATGATATCTGCAGGAACCCACGGAGAACCAAGCGTAATATAAATATCATTTGTCGCTACGGTCGGGGGAATGACTTTTTCAATCGCCTTTATATTTTCAGCAAAATATCCGTTGTATTCTTTATCGGCTTCTTTAGCTGCCTTCAATTTTCTTATCATGTTGCCGGACAGATATTCCTCAGAGGTTTCCCAGCCTTTATAGAAGCACTCGCCCCAAGTTTCCGGGTTCTGATAAATAGAGCCTTTCAGCGCACAGATAATTGTCTTGTAGTCCTCTCCTGTTATTGAAGAAATATATTCAATATCAACCCGTCCGAGATTAGACAGACTGTACATAAGGCCATCGGAAATGCTATCAGCGTGAACTCCTTCAGTCCTTACATCCTGATTGAACACATTTTCCCAGTCGAGCGGAAGGTCCATGCTTGTAACTTCTCTGATATGGGCTTCCTTACGTTCCTTTGCTTCACGAGCTTCTCTTTCTCTTCTCTCACGCTCTTCTTGCCGTCTCTTCTTAGCTTCGATAGATTCTTTTTTTCGTTTTGCATCGGATAACTTATCAATAATCTTTGATATATCTTCTGAACTTAATGTGTTTTCCGTGTTGTCTAACAGATTCATTATTCCGAAGATAGACATCTGCTCAAAATTATCAGGTTCGTGCTTCTTGCTCATTATTAACCGCCTTTGAATACTTTACCATTCTCTTTGAACTTATTATACCGAAAGCTATGTTCCATATTTGGTACATAATATCAAGCGCTATCCCAAAGCAAAAAACAGCCGTGAAAAAGTCACAGCTGTTTTTCTGTTTATATACTCTTTTCAGTCGTCAACCTCGATCCATTCACCGCTTGTACTGCAACTAATGATAGCACGCTGAGGCTTTCCCCACATACTGCAATCAGAATTGGTACAAGTAAATCCGGCATTATAGGACGATCCCTCTCCGACAAATAATCCGCCGCTATGTTCACTGCTCGCTACTTGCCCACAAGTTTCACATTTATCCTTATATCTGAATTGACCGGTTTGGGAATCATACCACGTTACAACTGCTCCTTGTTCGGCATAAACGGAATATGTTTTTACATATTCACTGTGTGTTTTTTTCTCTGCTTCCGGTTTTGTTGTTGATATGCTTTCTTCTTTCATTTCGGAAGATACGGCATAAGCGGATTCATCCTTTTTATTTGCAGAAGAATCCTCTTTTGTACCGCAACCGTTGATTACCGTCACCGATAGTCCAAGCATTAAAGCAAGTGAAATGATTTGTTTTGTTTTCATATAAATCCTCCTGTGCCGAAAATAATCGGCGTTTATTTTGTTGATTATATTATATCCGAGGCCACGCACCATATTTGGTGCATAGCAAAACAGAGCCGCATTTTACGGCTCTGTTTTGCTCAGTTGAATAAAATTGTCTATGCAGTTTTTGCAGTGGTAACGGTCGTCATATTCTGCCGCATAATCCACGATATCAAATGCGTCAATCTTCTAAGATAGAACATTTTCACGATTTATACACGGGTCAATGTAATTGATTGAGCGACACTTTTGCCGGTCTCATGCAAACCTTCCATGAGGGGACAGGCGTTGAAAATACCGGTGCTTTTGATATAGAAAACCGGTCTGATTGGCACAATTCAGCCCCGTTAAGTTCGTATCGCTTTAATTGCTTAAATCTTCGTCAACATCTGTTGAAGCAGCTGTTTGCGAATCAGCGGACAGGGTAACCGCATCAATATCACAGGCTTTAATAAGCATTGACAACATGTTGCTGTTACAACGAGGCAAAAAACTCGTTGAGCCTCATCCTTGTATTATTCAAGGACATTTTCATGTCATCTGACTCTTTCTTTACAAGTCCAATTAGCCTTAAATTGTTCAGTTATACTTCTTCAACCCATTTTCAAGCGCTTCTTTCACTCGCATCCTGAGCGGCTCGGGTGAGATTATTTCAACATAATTTGCATACTGCATCGCCCAATGTACCATAGCGTTTGGGCTTGCCTTGACGCTGATTCTGACCTTGTTCTCATCATCGGTTTTTGCAATGCGAATATCGCTGCCAAACCAGTCGATAACTGGTCGATTATTCCAATATCTGCAATAAAGTCAATGTGCTCTGGTCGGTCGGTAAACATATAAGGCATAGCAGAGGACAATTCCTTGTAATTGATACCGTTTTCATAGCCGGATACATTACGGATCGGAGTAGCCTTTTTATCTGAAATATTCATATTGGTGATTCGGTCCAGTCTATGAAACGCCATATTGCCCCAATATTCACTGTATGCCATAAGGTAATAGTGCTGATTATGCAGGATCATCAGATAAGGGGACACATATTGATGAGAAGACTTATGAAGTTTCTTATCGACTCCGTACTTGTTATAATCGTAATGTATTTGCTTTCCTTCTTCGATAGCTGTATCAATCAGTTCAATATTATAAAACAAAGCTTGATTATCCGTTTTATACCAATCATTGACCGAATGAATATTCTTTACATGAGAGCGGAAATATTTGTTAGAAAGTCCACACAGCCTGTCTATTAAATCTTTTGAATGCTTAGCAGTAATATATTTGCTGCAAAGAACGCCGTCAATAAGCAGCTTGAGTTCGGAATCTTCAAAATCTCTTCTTTCGAGGTAACTACCGGCATGTCCCGATTCAATTTCAGCCCCTGCTTCTTTCAGAAGAGATATGTTTCTGCTGATTGCTTTTCGCTCGATAACAACACCGTAGTCGTTTTCAAGATGCCTTGCAATATCGTCCTGAGTCAAAGGATGGTCGCAATCGCTATACTCTTTCAAAATCTGCCAGATTCGTATCAGCGCCAGTTTTTTAGGTTCAAAGCTTTCCATAGGTTCTGCTCCTTTGTGAAAATATTTATATTTCAGTCCAAAGTACCCAAATCTAATTATACCATGAAACACGGGACATATCAGGTACATTACTTATCGCTCTTCAGATTGCTTTAATTTTATCCAAACCTTTACCATAGCAAAAGCAACAGGCTCACGGTATTTCAGCAAATCCTCCTGCTTGTATAGATTTATTATAGCGGTTTTCTGTGGCTAAGTCAATTATGGATTGATATATGGGTAGGCATATAACAGAAAAGCCCTTTGAGAAAGGGATTTCTCCTCTCTCAAAGGGCAACCTGACAAACTTGTATTTATCGTCTTGTTCCATTCTTATCAAAATTCTTTTTTAATGCTATTTCTGTTGGGAGAATAGACCCAATTAAAGGAATAAGTTGAACACCACAAATAATTCCTCCTATACTCCCAACACAATCTTCATTTTTTCCAATCACTAAAAGCATGAATATTACTGTTATCGGCAACATAACCATTCCACAGACATACCAGACTTTACCACAATATTTATGAGCAAATTCCCATGTGTCTTTGTTCTTCATAGACATCGAAGTCCGATATCCAAATACTGAATTTATTTCCTTTGGAGCCTTTTTCATAAAATATCTTCCAAAACCAATCATCGTAAATGGAAGAAGCAAATCCATAATCAACATAAAAATCCAAAACCCCATTGTAAACCTCCTTTACTACAACTTGCGATTTGTATTTCTGTTTGTTTTAAAAATGGGCAATCCCAAAGGAACTGCCTGTTAAAATATTTACTTTACTTCCGGCTTCATCGTCGGGATTTCAAGTGAAAGTATCTTATACCCTGATTTAACCTCTCTTTTCCTTACTTTGTTAATCCAAACCGTTTTCATTAAAGTACATAACCTCACATAAGATGTCATAACTTTATTTGATTTGTCGTAAAAATTGTCGTAAAAAAACGAGGGTGTTTTCATTGTCCGGCGAAGAAGCACATCTCGGATATCACCGACTATTCGCCGCATAAACCTTTATTTGTTTATACAGTATAACATATTCTTATTCAAAAATCAAGTAGCCTGCCACCGTGTTGTGGCAAGCCCCCTTTTTCATCGTATCTTGATTTTACCCTCAAGCCCTGCAAAGAACTCCATCTTTTTATCAACCGTCGATCGCCGGTTTATATGCTATCTATCATATAAACAGACTTGTTCCATCCGTCCATGAAAACCACTCTGTCATTGAATACATTCATATATGACGGGCGGAGATTTTCTTGTCCGAGCTTTTCATATTTCAGCTTCTCACCGATTGCTGTATCATATATATTTACGGTTGTATCACCTCGCTCATAAGCGTTCTTGACAAGGGTACAATGCAAAGTGAAAAGTTTTAGATCTTCCATTCAATAGCAAGCTCGGTGCGAGTGGCTTCAACTTTAGAAACCAGCGTGTCAAGAACGCGCCGTTTGTCATCGAAGCTCACATCTTCCCAATGACTTAAATACCCCGTTATGCTATCGACCTGTGAGGAAGAAACAGAGTTAGCGGTGAGGTCGGCCACCAGCTTTAACTGCTTTTGCCGTTCCGCGTCCAGTTCTTCAATCCGGCTGTTTGCGTATTGCAACAAAAGCGGGTTTGCCCCAGTCAGCGTGTCAATGAGCTTTTCAATCTCGCCCTCAATTTTGGCAAGTTTAGCGCGGGCGGCGGTCAGTTTGGGATTGTACCCCTCCGCCTTATTACTACCTTTCAGCGTTTGAAATTCCCGCATCTTCTTAACCATTTCCTCATAGACCGATTTTTCCAAGTCGTGCTTTGTGAGAGTGCCGGGCCCTTGACAGCTTTTGTTTTCCAGCCGTTGCTTGCACCGCATATAAGTGACACCGTTTGGAGCGTTCAGACTGGCCAGCGCATACCCACAGCATCCACACTTGATTTTCCCGGCCAGCCATGTATTGTGGCATTTGCGGCCATTCTGGAACGTGGTATTTTGGGACAGCTTGTGCTGGACGGCCAGCCAGAGGGACGAGGGGATGCGGCCCTTGTGGGGCGCAATCACCAGAATGTTTTCCTCCCCCTCGCGGCCCTGGTACAAGTAACAGCTAAATTCACCTGTGAACAGTTCCGGTGGGCTTTCGATTTTCGCGCCCTGGGCCTTGAAATATTCGTAAATATCCATATCGGCCTGAACGTAAACCGGATTTCTCAAGAGCTGGCCCACAAAACCGCGCTTCAATGTCTTTCCATACACCATGATTTCATTCTCGGTAAAATACCGGGTAATGTCGCCGTAGGAGTTCTCCGGCTCGGCATACATTTCATACATAAGCTCGGCGTAGTCCATCTCAGCGTTTTCAACCAGCCGCTTTGTTTTGATACCGTCCATGACGATGGGCTCCGTATCAAAACCGTATGGAGCCCGGCCCCGCATATAGTAGCCCTTGGCACACCGGGAATAAAAAGCGTCCTGCACACGCATCTGGATGCTTTCCCGTTCCAGTTGGGCGAACACGATGCAGATATTAAGCATCGCCCGGCCCATCGGGGTTGACGTATCAAATTTTTCGGTGCAGGAGACAAATTCCACGTTGTACTGCTTGAACAGTTCCATGAGCTTTGCGAAGTCCACAATGGAGCGGCTAATTCGATCCAGCTTGTAAACAATCACCCGCCGGATCAGTCCGGCCCGGATGTCCCGCAGAAGCCGCTGGAAGTCGGGGCGTTCTATGTTCTTCCCGGAATATCCCTTGTCTTTGTATTCTTTCGCTTCACCGCCTTTTAGTTCATATCGGCAAAATTCAAATTGACTTTCAATGCTGATACTATCCTTTTTGTCAATCGACTGCCGCCCGTAAATTGCATCTATTCTATTATCCATAATTAGCTCCCTTCTGTTTATACGGGAGCCAACCTACAATAATATTATACCTCTGCCGCCCCCATCCAACAAGGATGCCTTTGACTACCCCCTCTGTCCGGCATATTTGCGGAACACATCAAAAAGCTGTTGTTCCACCTCGCGCCTGCGATTTTCCCGTTCCTGCGGGGGCAGAATGGGAGTAAGATTTTTAATGGTAATCGTCCGATCACCAAGTACAGCCGTTTTCATTTCGCTTTTGTATTTGGTCTGTGCGTGCATAGAATACCTCCCATTTCAGAAATGACAAAAAGGCCAGCACCGCGAAAGTGCTGGCCCTTGTCTTGACCGGGACTTCGGGACAAAATGTCTCGAAGCCAGCCGGAGCCCTGCTCATAAAGCGGGCTCCGCTTTCATAAGATAGAGGGAGGCCGCGCCCGTTTCCTTGACCTGTCCAAAGACAACCACACTCGGCTCAGCACTCCCACACAGCAGGGGACGGAGGCCTGGAGGGACAGGCGGCCAGCCTGTCCTGTGACGGATCGTGGCCGTGGGATGGCCCGGTCCACCTGCGGCGCAGGTGTTTGTCGCTCGTTCTCTTGTGGAGAAGTCACCGCGCACCCGCCGCCCGGCTCCCCGCGCTATGCTCGGAGCCGCCGCCGTTCTGCTGTGGAGAGGTAGGCAACCTACCTCTCATATACCACCAGAAAAACAGGGGGTAATGGAGATGCTTTTTAGAAATTTTCCCGCAAATATTTTTTCATGCGTTTGATCCCGCAAAGGACGGAGCACCTAACGGCGCTTTTATTCACGCCCTCCTCGCGGCCAATCTCCCGGTAGCTTTTACCGAGAATAAGGTGGGCATCCACCCGGCGGCCCTGGAGCTCCGGCAGGGAGTTGAGTGCGTTCCAGAGTCGGAAAAACATTTCCTTGCGATCCAGGAGCTCCTGGGGGCTGGGCTCATGCTGGCAGGCGGAATATTCGATCCCGTCATCACAGTCCAGGGAATAATATGCCTTGTTGTACCGGGCCCGCTCCACATAGGCGGCCTCCTGGCGTCTGCTGGCGGTGAGAGCCTCGGCCACCTCGTCAGCAACCTCGATAAATTGATCTTGTATGTACCAATAATAAAAATCTTTCAGATTGATGGTTGTCATAGCTTGTCCTCCATTTCGTTTTGTTCGGGTTGAGGGGAAACGAAATGGAGGGCAGGCGGGGATCGGCACCTGGGAGGGCCGCCCCGTACCTTGGGACACTTTGTCTCAAAGTAGACATAACAAAATGCGCCTGTACGACATAAAGCCGCACAAGCGCATAAATTGAGATATTCACCTACATTATAACAATTTTCGCAGCTACGATTAAAATATCCTTGTCCGGGGCCCTGGCTTTTTTTGATAAGTTAGGGGGGCGGGTAAGGATTGTGCGGGACACGGCGTACCTCCTTTGTTACCGCCGTGTGATATAAAAAGGCGGCGGCCTTGAAATGGTTAATTTCAAAACCGCCGCTTAACTTTAGTTTAGGCGCACATCAACACAGCCGCCAAGCCAACGGTTTTTTTATATGCCGTTTCCGTTGGCGACTGATGAATAGCAACAAATTTCAAAAAGATTTATAATGTGAAACCAATTTTTCTCTGTGCAGGCCAGGGGCAATCACGCCATTGTCCGTTGTCCTGCTCTGCTTTTCCGGTCAATAGGTCTGTGGCGGCGTCTGCAAGATAACCCAGGTAACTTCCTGCGGAGCTGTCACCGCATAGCAATTTCCACATTAGACCGCCAAAAAGATAAGATTGCGCAAATTCGCGCCAGCTATGCAGTTCCTCAACAACCTTTTGGGAGAGATCCCACAGAATACCAACTGCCTCGCTTTCTGTGATCCAGCCTAAATAGCATCCCCAGCGGGTCAGCATGGCCGCCCGGCCAACATCCCACCCAGCCATAAAGCCAGGGGCATATTGACTTTTATACCGTTGTGCAAACCTCCATACCCGGCTGGTAGACTCGCGGTCGTCCTCGTCCATCGTTTCGTCCATCAATTCCTCCGGCGAAGATGCCTCACTATAAAGCTGATACCGCAGGATATAACCCTCCTGCGCCAGATAACGGATCATATCCAAAAGATTACTCCGGCCATCTATCCCCCAGGAGCGGCGCACAAGGGACACGATTTTCTGCTCCATAACAGGAATATGTTCCTCCACATCCATACCATCCAGATTATGACTGTTAAGGGTCGATAAAATCCCGGACAGCAGGATGCCAAAGTGTTCCCATTTTACATCGTCTTTTTGATATGGGATCGCTTCTGGCTCAGGCATGGCCTCAAGCCGGGCCATTGTTTCTTCCAAGGTAGTATAAAGGTTTTCTTCCAGTTCCAGATCGAATGAGAGTTCTTCCTCATCGTCCGCATCTTCCATTTCCAGCGTTTCCAGAGCAGCCGCAAGTATGCCCATATCTTCTCCGAAAAGTTGTCCCATCAAGTCCCCAGCAGTAGCCGAAGTTGCCTCGGCAACTTTATCATTTACCATCTTTTGCAACAATTCCTCATTAACAGCCATTTGAGCCATACTGTCTGGCCCAAACATCTGTCCAAGAATTTCTACTTGACGTTGAGTATTAGCGGCAATCTGTTCTTCCACTTCGGCGGCAGATACAGATGCGCTTTTTTCAGAACTGGGAACCTCGATTTTACTAATTCGTTCTTCGTTTTTTTCCATGGTTTCTTTCATAGAAGCGAGTGCCTGCTCTTTTGCTTGCCGTGTCTGTTTCATAATCTCGTCTATATCGAACATTTTCAATCCTCCTTGTCCGGGGGGAGCGGATGCCATGCCGGAGGTTTTTTGTGACGTGTAAATAGCTTTTTAATCTGCCGTAGTATTGCTTCTATGAAATGAAACCATAGATTTCCAACTATAAACACGATCACAAGAAGCAGCAGGAACGCTCCAATTTCTCCAATAGGCATCTTTTACCTCACTTTGTTGCAAAGCGATTCATAAAGAAATCGGTAAAAGCGGCCAACTCATCATCCTGTGATACATAAACATATAGCTTTTCATCTTCCAGCCAGTCATAGGCATTGATCCCAATGTACCCTTTTTTGTCTGGATAAATGATAAAAGCATCGGTAGGGTATTTGTTCCGATAGGCTTTCAAAATTTCAGAACGGCGATAGTAGGTCGGATCGCCACAGCCGGAAAGATCGGGTACTGTGGGAATGACCACAATCGTCTGGCTGGCTTCGTTCCAGCCGACAATTAAATTTCCAATCTTTGTTTTGCTCCCATGAACAAACCCATAGTTAAACCGACTAACATCCTCGGTATATCCGAAAATCAGTCTGTAATTGTCCCCGTTCTCTACAACCTGATTAAATAGAGCACGCATTTTCTTTGCATTTGCGTTGCTCTTTTCCATGTCAATTTTAGGGCCCTTAAATAACTTGCTAAAAAATCCCATGATTTTTTCCTCCTAAATGTTTGAATATTTTTATATGAAACTGAATGGGATAGTACCCACAGCATCATAAATGAAATGATTTTGATAATAGCTATATCACTTCGGGACACTTTGTCCCAAAGTAGCGGTAAAGCAAGTCTATTGCTCTGTCAGAATATGCTCCATCTCTGCCAAACTCAAGCCGCGAACTAATATGTGATCTCCTCTCGCTTCTACAATGTAGGGTTGTAATTGTTTCAAAGCCTTGCGGTACTCCAAAAAGCCAAGGTTTTCATCTTTTGTTAAGCTAACAAAAGTCAACGCCCACAGCGAAATAGTCTCTCCCTCAATCTCGTACATTGTTTCTGGTGCTAACGGCAGGATGGTATCCACAGTTTCCGAAAGGGTGAAGCTAACCATAAGCCCACCGTTATCCAGTTCAAACACATGGGGATTTGCTTCATAGGCTTGCGACCACATATCATCCGCTTCTGTGTCATCGGAATGATCCACCCCCATTTCAAACAACAAGTGCTGATGAACAACGGCATTTCCCTTTTCGACATATTGAATGGACTCAGTTCCCCCAAAAGCCAAAGCCGGAGCAAAGAAGAAAATCTCGTTTTCTGAAAGGCCGCCATGTTTAGCAAATGCTTTTTGAAATAGACCCACTCTCAGAAACTGCGCCGCAAAATTTTCGGCAGGAATAATACGCTCAAAAAAATCGGAAAAGCTGGTAGAGAAACTGCCCGATCTGCGGTTGTGAATATCAAGCAGGCACATATCATCGGCTGTATCAGACAGCTTGCGGTAAATAAAAAGCGTTCCAAATCCAGTCATTAGAATGGGAAGGCACCCCTCCTGTTCGCCCAGCCAAAGAGTGAGCGTATCAATATAATCGGTTGGATCAATAATTTTTAGCAAACCTCCGCCATAATTTCCGAAACCATATTCCTGCCAAAAGTTCAGAAGCTCCGCTGGCACTTTCCCTTGAAATTGCTCCAGCGTTTCCGCAGTAGGTTTTCTCAAATCATTACCCGGTGGATATTTGCTTACGAACAGATCAAATACTTTCATCGCGTGTTCTCCTTTGCGTTTTATTTTAGGTTTTATCTCTCAAAAATAAGAGCAAAAAACCAAATTTGTTTTTATCCTGGCTAAAATGAAATCCGTCTGAATATATGGCCGAAACATGATATTCGGACGGATTATCTCATTTCAATCACTCAAGCGGTAGGTGTTGCTTTTAATTTCTCCAGGGCATCCACAATAGCGTTTATTTGAAAGTCAACTGTTTCATCGGCAACTTCGGGAACAAACAGAGGTAACGTATCAGGAATTGCCTTGCGTACAACCATCGCTGTCAGACTCAAATTCGTAAATAAATTGATCCTTGCCGCGTCCGCCTTTATACCAAAGTTTTCTAAAATTTCTCCAAAAAGACGGAGCTGCTTTTGACGGAATATTTGATAGCTTTCCTTTGACAAACGTTTGAAAATGAGTTGCTGTTCTTCAATCGTTAAAACAGCGATGCCATTTTTCTCTCCGTAACAACAGGCATAGAGAAATTGTTTCACGGCATCACGCCAGCTTAAAGCAGGATCGGCCATCAGTCTTTGCACTTGCTCAATAATTTTAGGCTGTTGCAAGTACAGCGTTTCAACGATCAAATCTTCTTTCGTTGCAAAGAAAGAGTAAAAGAAAGTTCGTGAAATACCAACCTTTTTATATATTTGCTCCACAGTAGTATGCTGTATGCCCTGTTTTGCCATCAGTTCAAGACCAACTGCAACGAGTTCCGTTCTGATGCGCTCTCTATCCTCCTCAGAATAAGCTACCTTTGGCATCCCGTCACCTCTTCCCTGCAAAATAAAAACAAATTCTAAAAATCAACTTTATTTTAGCACATCCAATAGAACAATACAAGAGTGAAATGACATAAGTCCGATGTTTTAACGCGGGTACTTCCGAGGCCCGCACGTTTTGGCAAGCAATTCGAGTGTGCCCACACTCGAAATTTTTGCCAGGCCGCAGGCCCGCAAAAATGCTTGTTGGGGAGCTCCCCAAACCCGCAGGACTTCGGGACAAAGTGTCCCAAAGTCCCGGCGCTATGCGCCTGTTGTCTGCGGCCTGTCGCTACCGCTCCTGGGCCTTATTTTCCCGCCCGTCCGTCACGCCGAGCAGATGGTCAATGTTCGCCTTGACCGCCACGGCCTGCCGCATATCGGCCTGGGCCTGGCGGTACTCGGCATAGAGGGCCTTTTTCTTTTCCGCCAGCTCCCGGCGGGATTTTTTCAGCGTGTCTATTTTGGGGAGCTTTGCCCCGTCCAGGATTTCATTCATGGCCGCCTTTGCCGCCCGGTAAGCGGCCAGCTCCGCCTCATGCTGGGCCAGGTATTTTTTACTGTACCGGGCCGCCTTGTAGCCATCGAACACAGGCCGGGTCTTGGCATAGTCCACCGTGGCCTCCATAAGCCGGGCCGTTTTGGAGAGGGCGGCCTCCGTGTCCCGCAGCTCCTCGGCCAGCTTGTGAAAGCGATCCACCGCCGCCTCGGTGCTGGCCTCCAGCGCGGCATAGTCGGCCAGTTCGTGCTCCCGCAGATACTGGAGCGCGGCGGCCATCTGCTTTAGATTGTAGACCTTGGCCCACCGCGCATAGGCCGGGCCCTTGCCCTGGGCCATGCGCTGTTGAATGTCAATCACCAGATCAACGCGCCGGGGCGGAGCCGGAGCGTCCTGGGGGAGCTCCGGGATGGGCCGCTCCCCGGCAATCACCGCCCGGATGTCCTCCGGGTCAAAGCCCGCGCCCAGGGTAGAAGCCCGGAGCCGGGTCGGTTTATCCTGGCCGGGAGCCAGGAACGAGATCACGCCGCCCCGCCCATGCTTGACGGCAAAGCCGGACTCCTCCATGAGCCACAGGAACGCCGCAAAGTCGGCGGGCTTTTTCTCCAGGGCCGCGATGACAGCCAGCCGCACCCTCTGCTGGGCAGAGGGCGGCTTTTCCCCGATCCATTGACCGTAATGGAGAAAACGGCCCTTGCTGTGCAGTTTGGGATTTTGGATATAGGACAGCTCGTGCTCAATGCACACCCGGTCAGACAGCCGCCGCAGGGCAAAGGACGAGCCGATGAAATTATGGAATTTCCGGGAGCGGTCAAAGGCCGTGGAGTTGTAATAAATGTGATTGTGAATATGGCCTTTGTCGGTATGCGTGCAGACGAAAAACTGGTATTTGCCTTTCGTCCAGCGCATCGCCGTTTCATAACCGATTTTATTTGCCTCCTCCGCCGTCACCTCGCCGGGCGGGAACGCCTGCCGGATCTGAAAGAACAGGGCCCCGCGCTCCACAGGCCGGGCCATTTCCGCCTGGTACTGGCTTTTTACCAGCAGGAACTCGGCGGGAGCTGTGGACGGGTCGCAGAGATAAGAGGACACGGCCCCCAGCTTTTTGGGATTGAGCCCGTAATCAAACCGATCCTCCATCGTTTGGATTGCGTTTTTTCCAGCCGCTACCTTGTAAGGCCGGATGTAGGTTGTGGCCGTGAATACCCCTCCTCTCTGTATGCGGCTTTCGCCACCTTGGGACAAAGTGTCCCAAAGTCGTGAAAACCGGGGAGCGGCACAGCACCGCTCCCCGGAGGGTCTAAAGCTCCACCACGGCGGAGAGCTTTTCTAACAAATCAGACAGCGGCCCCCATAAGGCCGCATAGTCCCTTTGCAGGGCGGCGATCTCCTCCGGGTAGATGCCGCCGTAGGTGTTGGCCTGGATCGCCACCTGGTTTAGATTGTTTGAGCACCGCCGCTGGAGCGACACCAGCTCCCGGACGGGCGAGAGGTCAACGTGGAGCACATAACCGTTAAGGGCCATTTTCCGCATATAGGCTCCCATGTTGCGGATGCCAGCCTCGGCCATGCGCTCCCGGATCAGCTCCTGCTCCTCCTCGGACACCATGACATGAAGATGGACAGGGCGGCGGCGTTTCTTTGTCACCGCTCCTCCCGTTCCCGGCTCCGATAGGGGCGGGGCGGCTCTTTGACCTTATCCACGGGCTTTTCCTCCACAGGGGGCAGGGGCGCGCCGAACACGCCGCAAAGACGCTTGACCTCCAGATGGGCAAATTCCTGGTCGTTCTGTTTTTCCATAGATACCTCCTCAATCATAACAGCCTGGGACTTCGGGACACTTTGTCCCAAAGTCCCGTTTTTCCATGTTGACAGCATTTCGGCCATTCCGGGGCAGGGCATATAAAACTACGGCCCGCCCCAAAAGCGGCCCAAAAAAGCCTTGAAATCAGCGGGTTTTCCGGGGGCTAATTGTCAACAGATCACCCCCCGTTTCCGGCGCATATATTCCCGCTGTTGGCGGCGGTGGGCTTTTAAGGCACAAGCCTCTGAACAATACGCCTGCCGCCTGTCCGGGGCCACGGCCCCGCCGCAGATGGGGCAGGGCTTGAAATCCGGCCTGGGGCCCTCGGTAGTAAGGGCGGCCTCCAGCGCCGGATCAAGGGGCAGGACGGTCTCCCGGAAGTAGCGGCAATAGGCACCTGTCCAGCACTTTCCCAGCATATAGCACTCACAGTCCAGGGGCAGGCATCCACAGGCCCGGTCATAGTTGGCGCACCATTTCACCACCAGGGAGCGGATGGCCGCCTTTTCCTCCCGTGTCAGTTCGCGGGCCAAAGCGTCACCTCCCGCCGCCCGGCCTGGGAGAAAGTTTCTGATAACAGCAAACACAGCGCAGGCCCCGCCAGTAGGGACAGCCGGAGCAGGCGGAGCCCCTGGGCGGTTTGGCCGGGCCGGGAGCCTGGGGCCGGGGCTTTTGTTTCATCATCCGTTCAAAAGAGCTTGCTGTGAAATTCATTCCCCGTCCTCCGTATCCTCGTTTTCGTCCTCGTCTTCATCCTCGTCTTCATCCCAGGGCGGGCCGTCCTCCTCGCCGTCATAGTCCTCCAGTTCCTCGCTGTAGTCCTCCTCCGGCTCTGTTGCCGCCTGCTGTTTGGGGCGGTACACCTTAAAATAGAACGCGGCCCCGCCGCCCAACACCGCCACGGCCAGCACCAGCAGGAGCATCCCGGCGTTGCCTTTTTCTGTTTCCGGCTCCGGCTCGGCGTCGGGCTCGGCGTCGGGCTCGGCCACAGGCTCCGGTTCTGGTTCCGGCTTTTGCTCCACACCCGCGCACTCGGTCATATTGGCGGCGCACACCGCGCAGTCGGTATTGACAGCCCCCGCCACGCATTTGTCCGAGCAGGAGCAGGAGGCCAGCTCCGCACCAGCGGCCTCGGCAGCGGCCAGCAGATCGGCCTCGTCCACCGTATTCAGAAAATACGTCTGGTACTGTTCGCCGTCCTCGTCCACGGGCTTGTCGTAGTCAATGACAATGTAAAAGGTGGCCCCGCCGCTGGTCTGGACGGTAATAAACTGCTTGTTGGTATGCTTGTCATATAGCAGATCACGGGTCACAAGATTACCGTCCTCAGAAAAGCCCTCGCCGGGCTCAATCACCGGCTCCTCCGTGACAGTGGGCTCCACGGGGTCAAGCCCCTCCCAGTCCTCGCCGCCCCCGGCGTAGGCCGTTACGGGGGCAAAGCCACATAAAAGAACAGCGGCGCAAAGCGCCGCCGTCAAGACTCGAAAGCGTTTCATATTCAGTTGTCCTCCTTTCCCTCGGTAACAGGCGCGGGCTCGGACTTCGGGACACTTTGTCCCAAAGTGCCATCGTCCCGGAGCTTCTGGAGCACCAGGGAGAGCTCCGTAAGAGGGATGCTCATGCCCCGCACGATGTCCACGATCTCGCTGTTTTCGGCCTCCAGTTTCTTCTGCTCCAATTCTTTCAGCCGGGCCTGCTGTTCGCTGATTTTGGCCTTGACCTTATCAATCTCGGCCTGGATTTTCATACTTTTTGCTGTTGCCATTCAAAACCTCCATTCAAGGCAAACGCCCGTAGGCGTAAAAATGAGACTGCCAGTAGCTGGTATTTAAGTTTGCATAGCTGATGGGATCGCCACAATGGATCATCATTCCGTCCCCCACATAGATGCCCACATGGGAAACGCCCGGCGTGTCATATGTGCCCTTGAAAAAGACCAGATCGCCGGGGCGCGGGGAGCTGGTGCGGGTGCAGATGTTATAGAGCCCTTGGGCCCCCAGGCGGCCCACATTCCAGCCAGAGTGATTGATTACCCAGGACACAAAGCCGGAGCAGTCAAAGGACGTGGCCGGGGAGCTCCCGCCCCATACATAGGGATAGCCCAGGTATTTTTCCGCCTCGGAGAGCATAGCGGCGAATGTTTCATCGTCCAGATACTCCCCCGGCACCTCATATCCGGCGGGCGGGTTTGTCACATAGCGATCCACATAGGCGGAGCCGGGGAACAGGTCGGGGCGGTTTCCCAGGGTAGACATATAGAGGGAGTATCGGGCCAACTGCTCCTCGCCCATGAAATACACAGGCAGATGGGACAGGTAAAAATTTTCCAGCGTCACATAACAGATATACCAGGAATAGGGCTCGTCGTCGCTGTCATACCGTGTCTCCACCACCACGCGCTCTGTAAGAATATACTGGCGGTCAAAGAGCATCCCCAGCGTACCCTGCACCTGGGCCGCCGTCCATTCCCCCTCGTGGAGCACACAGAGAATGGAGATCAGCACATAGGGATCGTGTTCGATTTCATCCAGGTCAAAATGGTACTCGTCATAATTGTGGGTGATGGTGTAGGTATCAAGATAGTTTTTGAGCTCCGCCTCCAGATCAAGGTAGGCCGCCTCCGCCGTCAGGATTTCCCCGTCCGGGGATGGGTAGGTGGTAGCCCCCACAGCCCCGTCCCCGGCGTTGCCGAGCAAAACCAATGCAGACGAACAGGACTGCATAGACAGAATGAGCAGGACACAGGCCAGGGCCAGGAGCATACCCAGGGGATGCCGCTTCACAAAGCCCACCGCCTGGGCCGACAGCTTTTCGGTGGCGGCGGCGGTCTTTTCAGCGGCCACGGCCCCCTGGCGGGCGGCTGGAATACGGTCAGGCAGTTCCGTATGC
>ERZ791802.554-NODE-554-length-37287-cov-21.186694_pt1 | contig 37287 bp, 33 predicted proteins | sample MGYA00510308_ERZ791802 | MGnify/ENA primary metagenome ERZ791802 (study PRJEB30046, sample SAMN00792028) | human gut metagenome | study: EMG produced TPA metagenomics assembly of the A metagenome-wide association study of gut microbiota in type 2...
ATGGGTAGGACTGAACTTGTGGTGGGATTATATAAGGGACAAACACAAGAAAAAGTAATATTCAATGAATATCCGCATATTCTGCCACCGCATTGAAACAAGGACAGGGCTTCTGCGGATTTAAATCATGGTGTCCCACGACCAAAACTGTGGGAAACAGGAGTTTCAGTTCGCGGATAAGCGCCAGCAGACTGCCTCGTTGCAGTAAGGTACGGGTATCTTTGGGATATCCGCAAGCATCAAGACCTCCTTCATAACAGATACCTACACTATGCGAGTTATGATTGCGGCAATGCGCCCCCGGTTTTTCCAACGGACGTCCTCTGTGGATGTCACCATCCCGGGTAATATAGAAATGATAACCTATATCTTGAAATCTACGGTGGTTGATATGGTCGCAACGGCATTGTTCAAAATCAAAGCTCTGCCCCTCACGGGTAGCAGAGCAATGAATAATGATAAGGGTAATGGTTCTCATCGGCTCATGCAAGAACTGATTCCGAACACTCCGGCCAGGGTAGTAGCCACGGCCACGATAACTTTGAGCACAATGCTCCATACTGATTTTTTTTCTGTTGACATAAATTGATTTTTTTAGATGAAAAAATATATTTTATCCCAGCGGATTTTCATTCTGGTCTTCACCGTTGCCCGATGAGCTGCCGCCACTGTTGCCGTCAGCCTCTATGGCATATTGGGAAGCCTCTTTCAGTGCAGCCTCCAGGTTGATTTGGGCGTTACTCAGTTCTCCGGTGGCACGGGCGCGCAGTTTCACGCCTTTTACATTATCCGTTACAGTGAATTCCTTGGCGGACGTAGCGCCTTTCTTGCTCACGATGCCTACGGAGAATATAGCGAGATCATCCAATTTCACGTTCTTGCCGTCCAATATCAACTCCTTGATACAGGAGATCATATCGGCAAGCACACCCTTGATAACGCCGGGTGAAAAAGGAGTGTTATGCTTCGACATGTGTTTCGACAACATTTCCGTGTCGAATGTCTCGTTAATCACCGGACGGGCATACCAAAGGCCGTTGCATTGGTTTTTCTCGCCTACAATCTGAACTTTTTTGTAAGTAATCATACATCTAAAGTTTTAAGTTAATAATTAGTTTTACTTTGGCCGGAGAGTTTATTCCTCTCTTGACCGAAACAAAGATACGATGCGTAAAAAAGAGAAAATAGGTAAAAGTGGATAAGGCTTGATTTCGGTAGGTTATAGTTGATTAAAGCCGATACTCTGTATGGATGTTTCGCTGATTTTCAGTAACTTTACATCCGATAAAGAAACAAGATAAGTGAAGTTATGGAGAATTTTGTCATTCGTGCTTATGGGCGTACGGAACTTGCCCAATGTTACTTTCCTGCACTTAATTCGCAGGTAGCTTACCGGAAATTACAGAGTTGGATTGATTATTGCCCCCATCTGCGCGATCGGCTCAATGCTTTGTGCTGCAATCCGCAGAGCCGCATGTTCCTGCCTGTCCAGGTAAGGATGATAGTAGAAGCGTTGGGAGAACCCTGAAATACCGACGGACGAAAGAGGATGATCAACGAGTGTCACCATGCTGTTTAGACTACTCGTTATCATCTTTAGACGGCTCATCATCATCTTTCGGTTGCCAATCTTCTTCTTTCCGCGGCCAGCCGTTATGTTCCGGCTATCGGCGGTTTTGCCGTAAACCGTGCCGTGGCACACTGGTTGCGATAGATTTCATCACCTTTCAACTCTACGACCCGATATCCCCGCTGATTGGCGGTTCTCACCAGCTCGAACCCCGCCTGCTTCATGGCGATTCCGATTTTGGTAGGACTAAGCAACTGCTTGATGCCTCCGCTGATTTGATTCAGGATATAAGCCGTGGTAACAAAGATACATTCTTCGCCCGGCATGGGGCGGCGGAAACGTGTAAGAACAAGTTCACGCTCCAGGTTAGGGACTTCAAAGTTCACATTGTGGGCATTGACAGCGTTTACCTCCCCGGTATCGAACCAATAGTGAAAACCCTCTTTCCAAAGGGTGTAAGCCTGCGCGTAGACCCCGTCATAATTTACGGGGTACGTATAGGGGTCGTCGATGCTCTCCACCTCGAAAGGCAACCAGCGACGATTACCGGTGGGATCTGAGAGAAAATGGATATTATTACTAGTACCGCAGAAACTCGCAATATGGGGACGGTGCTCTTTATAGTGCCCATAAGCCTCCCGTTCGTTCACGTTTTTCATGGTTACCATGGCTTTGAGTTGGTTCAACTCTGCCGGACGCATCTCGTCTATCTCCTCCAGGCAGATGAGGGCGAACTCGGTGAGGGTAAACATATCATCTTTGGTAATACGGTTATTATTCGATTTCACATAAAAATATTGTTGCAACTCTTTAGGCAGCAGGTTATTGAACCAAGTGGTTTTATAACTTCCCTGCGGCCCGATGAGAACCAGAATTTCATGATTTACCACTTGCGTGTCAAACAAGGATGCGGTGATACCTACAAACCATTTCTTGAAGTATTCCGCAAACACGGACGGGTCACCCTTGACGTGCACGGTAGATGCCAGCTGCCCGATATAGTCGATGTCGCGGTTCCAAGGCTTCAACTTACTGAAATGTTCGACGAAAGGATTGAAAAGCTTCACATACTCGGAACTCAGCACGTTGCGGATGTCACCGATGCGTGCCGCCTTCGTATCCTTGCTCATCCGGCACCACAGGGAGTTGACGAAACGGTCGTCTATTTCCACATACCTGCCGTCGTCTTTGCCGGCATCGGATTTCAGAACTTCACATTTTCCGGTGATAGTATTATGTCTGAATTTCGCTTGGGTATCAAGAAACGTCTCTATTTCCTCTACGGTGGCAAACTTATCATTTCCGGTAGTGTCCTTACCCTTCCGGCAAGACAGTTTCCGGGTGCCGTGTTCATCTGTATTGAGATAACACGAACGGAAAATGGAAACAATATCCCCGTCGTAATCAGTAAACCGGCCGATGGCCCATTCCGTCGCTTCATCTTGAGATACCCCAAACGCGTTGAGCAGATAGCCCATTCGCATGATATATTCGTTACGGGAATGTTCGGTATAAACAATGTTTTCCCGGTTCAGTTCTTCGGCGGCTTTTTCTACAGCTCTTTGCAACCGCTTATGCGGGGTTCTTTTTGGGGAAGTCCCACACGATACGTTTGTCCGGGATTGTATCCGGAAAGGAAGCGCCTCAGGATTGAAAAACACATCAGGATCATGGGCAAGTCCGCACAAACGGGTAACATTCTTGCATTTCAGGTCGCATTCGTAATCCAGCAGGCGGGAATAGTAGAGATTGGTTTCTTCAAAAACACGGGCATAAAGTTTCAAGTTTCCTTTGGAATGGTCGCCGATACAATCCGTAAGGAAAATCACCCGGACACCGTTACCGCTAATGGTACGGTAGGAGAGGAGAGTATGAGGATCCTCACGAATACTTTGCAACATCGTTTCCATCCGGTCGGTGGGCACATGATCCAAGTCGGCCATGGAAAGTCCGGTCCATCCGGAGATATTCTCCCGTCGTTTTCCACCCTCGAAACGTACGGCTATGGCGAAACAGGGGCACGCAGCCTTTTCACGATTAGCAGCATCAGTGAGTCCTTGTTTTGCATAATGACGATGTTTTTCGGTATGTTCACTTATCAACGCATCGTTCTTGATGAGGTCGACCACTTGACGAATAGTAGTTTTTGCGGGATGCATGTCTGAATAGCCTTTAAAAAGGCTGATTAAAATTTCTTTCATTGAATGTTTTTATTGTTGTAAAAAAAATGATGCCGCGAAGTTGAGGAATAGATGGCGTACCGCCAAAAAGAGATAACTGACATGTGAGTTACGCATGGATGATTTATTAACATTATTCACGTATGTTAACGTTTCACATGCCTGTTTTTTTAGTATCAACTTAAATTTATTCAAAAAAAACGATGAGTAAAAAGAAGAGAATCATCCTCTACTTTGAGCTGGGTGATTTCCTGGAATCGCTACGGTGTAGCATTCCGGTAGATGGTAAATACCTTCCCATTCAGGAAGTATGCCATCGCACGTCTATGAGCGTCTCCACTTATGAATGCATAAAAAGGGGACTTGGTCTGATTTGAATCAGTGCTATGCTGTTTTCCACCTCTATGCGGGTGTGTACGCGCTACACTCCGAAGAGTACAACAGCTTGGTTCACAGGTTTGTGCAGTGTATGGAAAAAGATTGGGAAACGTATTGACGCTGTAGCCGATGACACCTTTGGCACGCGTTTTTCCAACTTTCTATAGTATATACGTATTTAATGAATCAATACTTAATAGTACGTTTTACGTATACGTATAAAAAGTTATAAAAGAGGGTGACAAAGGTGTCACTACTATTTGTGTTTATGTCAAAATTACGAATATAATTTCATTATTATGCTTAATAATAAATCCGTCTTGATTACCGGAGGAACAGGTTCCTTCGGCAAGAAGTTTGTGGAAACCATTCTCCGTGATTATCCACAAGTTAAAAAAATCATTATCTACTCTCGTGATGAACTAAAGCAGTTCGAATTAAAGCAGAAGTATCCGGAGAATAAGTATCCCCAGATGAGATATTTCATTGGTGATGTCCGCGACCTTGAACGTCTGACCCGTGCTTGTGAAGGGGTGGATGTAATTATCCATGCTGCTGCGATCAAGCAGGTAGATACGGCTGAGTACAATCCTGAAGAATGTATCAAAACTAACGTACATGGTGCGCAGAATGTGATAAAAGCGGCTCTTGCCACAGGTGTCCGTCACGTGGTGGCGTTATCTACGGACAAGGCCTGTGCTCCTATCAATCTTTACGGAGCAACCAAGTTGACATCTGATAAATTGTTTACGGCAGCCAATAATATCAGTGGTTCCAAGGACATTAAGTTTTCTGTAGTCCGTTATGGAAATGTGATGGGTTCGCGTGGCTCCGTAATCCCTTTTTTCATCAATAAACGCAATAACGGTGCAAAGGAACTCCCTATTACCGATATGCGGATGACCCGCTTCAACATCTCATTGGAAGCCGGTGTTGCTTTGGTCATGTATGCTATCGGTCATCATTTAGGCGGTGAAATTTTCATTCCTAAAATACCTTCCTACCATATCAAGGATGTAGCGACTGCCATTGCTCCTAATCTACCGCAGGTGGAAGTAGGTATACGTCCGGGCGAGAAGCTGCATGAGGAGATGATTACCGTGACCGATGCCCTCGACACTATCGACTTGGGAAGGTATTATGTGATTCTTCCCTCCGTGTCTTATAAGCATAGTCGTGAAGAATTTATCAAACACCACAATGCTGTACCTGTTCCCAGTGGCTTCCATTATAGTAGTAACAATAATACGGAGTGGGAGACAGTGGAAAGTATGCGTGAGAATATTAAGAAATATGTTGACCCTAATTTTGAGGTAAAATGATAAATAAACCTATTCCATACGGTCGTCAGTATATTACAGACGAAGATATTCGGATCGTTATTGAGACCTTGAAATCTGATTATCTGACCCAAGGACCCAAGATAAAGGAATTTGAAACCAAGTTTGCCGAATATGTAGGTGCAAAGTATGCTGTGGCAGTCAACAATGCTACTTCCGGGCTTCATCTTGCAGCTACTGCGTTGAATGTTAATCCTGGAGACAAGGTTATTGTTACTCCCATGACTTTTGCTGCAAGCGCAAACTGTATTCGTTATTGTGGTGGCGAGGTGGTATTCTGTGATATCGACAAAGATACCTATCTCATGGATATCAACAAACTCAGGGCGATATTGCAATCTGCCCCCAAAGGTACTTACAAGGGTATTATCCCTGTTGACTTTGCCGGTTATCCTTTGAATTTAGAAGAACTTGGCAAGCTTGCTGATGAATATGGCCTTTGGATTATCGAGGATGCTTGCCATGCTCCCGGTGGATATTTCACTGATAGTAAGGGAAATAAGCAGTATTGTGGTAATGGTAATTATGCAGACTGTGCCGTATTCTCTTTCCATCCGGTAAAGCACATTGCAACAGGTGAAGGAGGTATGGTGACCACCAATAGCAAGAAACTTTATGACAAACTTTGCCTTTATCGCACTCACGGCATTACTAAAGACCCGGCTTTGTTGCATGAGCATCATGGTGGTTGGTATTACGAAATGCAGGAACTGGGTTTCAATTACCGTCTGACTGATTTTCAAGCCGCTTTGGGCATATCCCAATTGAGTAGAGCTAAAGAAGGCCTAGGTCGTCGTCATCAGATAGTGGAATGTTATAATGAGGCTTTTTCTAAAGTACCGGGTATCCGTACACCATTCAATGCCGTAGATGTTTATCATGCTTATCATCTTTATATCATCCAGGTAGATGATCGTTTGGGGTTATACAATTATTTACATGAGAACAATATCTACGCGCAGGTACATTATGCTCCGCTTCATCTGATGCCCTACTATCAACAGCTTGGTAACAAGAAAGGTGATTTACCGGTAGTTGAGGAATATTATGAGCATTGTTTGAGTCTTCCAATGTATCCCACATTGACGGATGAAGAGCAAAAGTATGTGATAGAAAAGGTTCTTGAATTTATGGTAAAATGAAAAATATAGCAATAATTCCCGCCCGTGGCGGTAGCAAGCGCATTCCACGTAAAAATATCAAACCCTTTATGGGCAAGCCTATCATTGCTTATTCCATCGAAGCCGCTTTAAAATCAAAGTTATTTGATGAAGTGATGGTGTCTACCGATGATGAAGAAATTTCTATAATAGCCAAAGACTTTGGTGCATCAGTACCATTTTTGCGTTCAGAGAAAACAGCTAATGATTTTGCTGGTACAGAGGATGTTATTTTAGAGGTTCTTCATATGTACGAAGATAGAGGGCAAACTTTTGATAATATTTGCTGTTTATATTCAACTGCTCCATTTGTGACTGCTGAAAGGTTGATAGAGGGATTTAACCTTCTTTCTGATAAAAATGATGCAGCAATTTCTGTAGTTGAATATTCCTTTCCAATTCAACGAAGTGTAAAAATGGATGAAGCTGGATATTTACAGCCTAATTTTCCACAGTATATGGATGCGCGTTCTCAGGATCTTGAGAAAACATACCACGATGCAGGACAGTTTTACTTTATCAAAAACAAAACGTTTATAGAAGAACATTCTTTGTGGTGTAGAAATGTGGTACCTGTTATTTTACCAGAATTGGAAGTACAGGATCTTGATACAATGGCGGATTGGGAGCTTGCCGAGGTGAAATATAAAGTGATTCATGGATAAACCAAAAGTGTATCTTAAAGCTGACGCGTCGGCGATAATCGGTTACGGCCACTTTATCCGTACTTTGGCTCTTGCCGACATGCTGAAGGACGATTTTGACTGTACCTTCTTTACTTGTCATCCTACCCCTTATCAAGTGAGTGAGATGGAGAAAGTATGCCCGCATGTCACCTTGCAGGAAGAAACGCATTATGATGATTTCCTTTCTTGTCTGAGAGGAGATGAAATCGTAGTGCTTGACAATTATTTCTTCACTACCGATTACCAGCGCGCCATTAAGGAAAAGGGCTGTCGATTGGTGTGCATTGATGATATGCACGACAAGCATTATGTGGCGGATTACGTCATTAATCATGGATTAACAAATCAAGAATTATTTGATTGTGAAACATATACTAAACTTTGTTTGGGATATGAATATGCACTTTTACGTAAACCTTTTTTATCAAAACAGACACGGGCTGAAAGAAATTGTATTGTAGTAACATTTGGCGGAGTGGATGAATTTGACATAACAAGCAAGGCTATACTTCAATTGCTTGATGTTACGAATGAAAAGATAGTAGCAATAGTTGGAGATGGATATCACCCCAAAAATAGTTTTATTGATAATGAAAGGGTGATTTATAGAACAAAATTATCTGCTCAGCAAATGGCAGATACATTTAATAGTGCTTCATTAGTAATATGTTCAGCTAGTTCGGTTTGTATTGAGGCGTTGGCTTGTGGTGCAATCATTGCAGCAGGATGGTTCGTTGATAATCAAAAAGAATTATATGAGAATTTGGCAAAGGAGGGAAGAATAATTCCATTGGGGAATATCGAAAAAGAAATTCGGATTTCAGATGTTTTTTTAGTTTCTATTACTCCTTCTACATTTGATGCAACTCGAGTGAAATCACATTTCTTACATATTTTTTCAGATTTAGCTAAGGGGCGATATTTGCGAAAAGTACGTCAAGAAGATTTAGATCGAATATACGAATGGTCTAATGACCCTGCAGATAGAGCAGGTTCATTTAATTCAGAACCAATAATATATGAAAATCATATTAAATGGTTTGCTAAATTGCAGACTCTTAAAGATGTCACATTATATGTATTCATTGTCAATAGAGAGCCTGTAGGTCAAGCAAAAATTACCTTGAAAGGGGATGGAAGTGCTGAGGTTGGTTACGGTATAGCAGCCAATAGCAGAGGAAAGGGATTAGGTAATACCATTATTCCGCTGGTTGAAAATGAAGTTTTTCTTTATTTTCATGTTACGCAAATGATTGCAGAGGTAAAATCTAACAATATTCCTTCTTTGAAAATATTTTCTCGAAATCACTATAAAAAAGTGAAGGAATCAGAAGGCATCGTGTTATATATAAAAGAACTGTCTTAAATGAGCTAATGGAACTTCATTATGAAAGGGCTAAAAACAAACAAAAGAATAGGTAAATAGTAAAACAAATTATGGATAAAGTTTTAGAAAACAGGTTAGTGATTTTAATTGGTATGGAGCATTATACTCCATTAGGTGTCATTCGTTGTCTTGGCGAAAACGGAATCAATCCTGTATTTATAGGCGTAAAATATAAGGCTTGTGTGGCATCATCCAGCAGATATGTCAAGAAATCATATTTGGTTAATGATGACCAGGAGGCATTCGACCTTTTGCTGAAGGAATATGGAGATGTATCTGAAAAGACAGGTCTGAAGCCTATTGTTCAGTTCACGGATGACAGTACCGTAGAACTTTTTGAAAATCATCATGATGAATTGAAGGATAAGTTTATTTTCTTTAATGCTGGTGGTAACCATCGTATAGCAAAGTTCCTCGATAAATTCGAAATATTGCAATGTGCGGAACGCCATGGCGTGCAAATTCTGCCCACTGAGGTGGTGAAATGTGGTGAACTTCCTAAACATGCTGAATATCCGGTAATCACAAAAGCCATATCTCCAAATGCTGGCGCCTGGAAAGGTGATGTAAACATTTGCTATAGTGAGGAAGAATTGAAGGCAGCTTTCAACCGTATCAAAAGTCCGTTGGTTCTCATACAGAAATTCGTAGAGAAGAAAACAGAGATGACTATTGAGGGGTATGCCGTCAACAAAGGAAAAGATATGTTTGCTGCTATTCAGTGCTCATACCTTTATAATATAAAAGGATATTATAGTCCATATCATATTGATAAACCCATTCAGAATCAAGACCTGAAAGAAAAATTAGCCGCTATGATAGAGGAAATAGGTTTTGAAGGAGTATTTGATGCTGAATTCCTTGTTGCCCCTGATGACCAGTTGTACTTCTTGGAGATTAACTTCCGAAATACGACATGGAGCTATTCATCAGCCGTTGCTGGATACCCTTTAGCTTATCTGTGGTGTGTTTCAATGTTGACAGGAGAAATTCCCGAACCCAAAGACTTTGAACCGTTCACTTCTATGGTGGAACCGATAGACTACTCTAAGAGAGTAGAAGAGGGGCGTTGTTCTTTGTCTGAATGGCTTAAGGATTTTAAAGAAGCCAAGTGTACATATTATTATGACCCTGTTGATTTAAAACCTTGGCAGGTACTGACTGATAATTGGGATAAGTTGAAATAAATAAGCATAAGATTAGTAGGTTATGAAAAAGGGTACATGGTATAGTCGTAACTTGGTGTTTTTTTGGACGATTATAATAGCCATTTCCGTCATTGTCTTTGGTGCTGTTTACAGTACTCAGCTTGGAGAAATATCCGGCGTTTTCATGCAATGGGTTAGTCATTATTTCGGTTGGCTATACATTTGGGCCATATTTGCATTTATTGTATTCCTTGTTTGGATTTCTTTCAGTAATTACGGTAAGATTAAATTAGGAAAAGACACTGACAAACCGGAATTTAGTAATTTCTCATGGTATTCTATGCTGTTTTGTGGCAGTACAGGAATCGGGTTGGTGTTTTGGAGTATAGCAGAGCCGTTATCTCATTATGCTGCACCTCCTACAGGAGTTGTAGCGGGATCTCAGCAAGCGATTGATTTTTCTGTAAGAACCTGTTACCTGCACTGGGGCATTACTCAATGGGTTTGTTTTGCTGTTGTAGGCCTTGGTATAGCCTACTTCCAGTTTCGTAAGGGGAAGAATGCGCAGATTAGTAACCTGATGATTCCGCTGGTTGGTGAAAAACATACTGAAGGTTTCTTTGGAAAAGCCATTGATGGGTTCTCTGTAGTTGTTTCTTTTGCTGGTGTTGCCACATCATTAGGTTTGGGAGTTTCTCAGATTTGTGGTGGTCTTAACTATCTGTTTGACATTCCAAAGAACGAAAATACCATATTGACCATCATCATTTTGATAACATTGGTGTTCATAATCAGTGCTATTTCTGGTGTTTATAAAGGTATAAAGATTCTATCGAACTTAAACACGATTCTTGCTTTAGCTTTGCTTGTCGTGGCTTTTGCTGTTGGTCCCAAGATTACAATGCTGAATAACTTGACAAATAGCGTTGGTCAGCACATTCAGTACTTTTTTTCAGATGTGATGATGATTAATGCCTTTGGCAATAATGAGTGGGTGATGAATTGGCGTGTGTTCTATTATGCATGGTTTGTTGCATGGACTCCTTTTGTGGGCATGTTTTGTGCAAGAATATCAAAAGGTAGAACGGTGCGTGAATTTATTTGGGGAGTGGTTGTCGTTCCAACATTATTCACTATCGTATGGTTGGCAGTATTTAGTGCCATAGCATTGTCTACCGTTCAGGGCTGGAGTCTTGAGAATGTACAGCAGTTGATAGCTTCTCCGGAAACAGCAGTGTTTATTGTATTTAGCCATTATCCTCTTAGCCAGGCTATTTCAATAATGATTATTGTTTTATTAGGTATCTTCTTCATTACTTCGGCTGATTCTGCTACTTATTCACTCAGTATGATGACATCAAATGGCAGTATCACTCCTCCGGTATATAAAAAGGTGGTGTGGGGTATTGTTTGTAGCTGTATTGCTTACATCCTTTTATCAGCCGGAAGCCTGAAACCTTTGCAAACGATTTCAATTGCAGCTACGTTACCATTTCTTTTTGTGATGATTGCTATGATGTGGGCTTTGGTGAAAGATATGAAGAAGTCGGATTTAACTGAAACGAAAAAATGAAGATAAAAAGATTATTGTTGGTCGTTACAACCTTGATGCTAATGACAACTGTCATGGCACAGGTTCCATATTTTTCAGGAACAGTAGGTGATGGAAAATTATATGGCTACACTTCACTGAAAATCCGCCCGGGAATAAACGCTCAGGAAACTTATACCGCATTTCAATATGGTATAGGCAATTATTTCGCTACGGGTGTTGATCTCTATACCGATGCAGGTACTTCTTATATGGGCTATCTTGTAAGAGCGGGATATAAGTTCAGTAAGTGGTTTGGAATTGGTGGACAGGTAACGCCTTCATTTGATTTGAACGATAATATGAAGTTTTCCTACTTAACATCTGCCCTCTATATGAATGGAAATATAACGGATAGTGGCCGGTTGTTTTGGTGTAGCAATACATGGTGGGGGGTAAACAAAGGAGCTGGCAATACAATGTCACAATGGACATTTTTGGGATATGCTATCCCCATAGGAAAAGGCCGAAGTTTCACTCCCATGATTGGAGAAATTCATTCTTGGAAGATGGATAGTGACATGGATATTGCTGCAGGTTTCTACTATTCAGTCAAAAAATGGAATTTTTATGTTTGGGGTAATGACTTCTTGAAAGTTCATCCCAGAGTAGTGGTTGGTGTGGATTTCGTATTGTAATAATATTATATGAGCAAGACTTTTATTATTGCCGAGATGTCGGCAAATCACAATCATCGCAAGGAGGTTGCAATTGAGACAATTAAGGCAGCTAAGAAAGCGGGAGCTGATGCTATCAAGATTCAGACGTATTCGTCAGAAACAGAAACTTTGGATTGCGACAAGCCTGATTTTAGAGTTGGAAAAGGTTTATGGGATGGAGAGACTTACTTTAGCCTTTACCGCAAAGCTGATACTCCATGGAAATGGCATGAGGAACTATATCATGTGGCTAAAGAAGAAGGGTTGATTTGTTTCACTACACCAACAAATAAAGAAACGATAGACTTTGTGGAGGTTTTGGGTAATCCCATTTATAAGATTGCTTCTTTCGACATTATTGATATTCCCTTCATTCGCTATGCTGCATCAAAGCAGAAGCCGATGATTGTTGCTACAGGTATCGCAACAGAAGTAGAGATTAAAGAAGCTGTTGACGCTATACGTGCAGAAGGAAATAACGATATTACGCTTCTGAAATGTACATCGGCCTATCCTGCAAAAATAGACCAAGCGAACTTGCTAACTATGCCTGATATGAAAGAAAAATTTGGGGTTAAAGTTGGTGTGTCTGACCACACTTTTGGTAGTCTTGTGCCTATGACTGCTGTAGCTTTAGGGGCAGAAGTAGTGGAAAAGCATTTTATCATCGACCGTTCTATCGGTGGTCCTGACTCTGATTTTTCGATGAATGCAGAAGAATTTGCTCAGATGGTGAAAGATGTTAGGAATGTTGAGTTGGCATTAGGTGCTGTCACTTATCCAACGGATGTTAATGCTATTGCTGGTCGTATATATTGCCGTTCGCTTTATGTAGCAGAAGATATGAAGTCAGGAGATGTCATTACAGAGAAGAATGTGAGAGCTGTTCGTCCCGCTTTTGGATTACCAATCAAATATCTACCACAGTTATTGGGCAAGAAAGTAAATAGAAATTTGGAAATGGGTACTAGAATGAGTCTTGAGTTTGTCAAGGATATATGATTTAACATAAATGAATAACGAGATAGATAAGCATAAATTTATTCTTGTCGCTTTGGAACACTATAATTCTTTAGGGATTATTCGCACACTTGGAGAATTGGGTATTAAGCCCGTGTTCGTAGGGGTAGATTATAAGGTTCCAGTAACCTCTGCAAGCAAATATATAGGTGTGCACCACCGTGTGAAATCCATTGCGGAAGCATACGACACTGTTATCAAGAACTATGGTGATGTTTATTCCAAAACTGGCTGCAAACCTTTTCTGCTCTTTAGTGACGATGATGTTTACAGTGTTTTTGACGAGAATATCGAGGACATACAGAAGAACTTCATTACTGCAAATGCGGGAAAGAATGGTCGGGTGGTTGAATTTATGGAGAAGGATGCTATTCAGGGTCTTGCTCGTCGTTACGGTCTTCCTACTATTGATTCTCATGTAGTTAAGCCTGGTATAGTGCCCGATGGATTGAAATATCCAGTGATAACCAAAGCTATTTCCCCGTTGGCAGGTGCTTGGAAAGGTGATTTCCATATTTGTGAGAGCGAGTCACAACTTCGAGAGGCTATGGCAACAATCAATGCAAAGAAATGTATGATTCAGCCATACTTGGAGAAAAAAAACGAAATTCAGTTCGAAGGATTTAGTTACAATCATGGCAAAGGTATGTTCACTGCTATTCAATGTGCATACAATTATAATATTAAAGGATATTATAGTCCTTACATGAATGTATTCTCTCCCAAGCATTCTGATTTTCTTATTAAGCTCAACAGCATGCTTGAAGAGATAGGTTATGAAGGACTTTGGGAGATTGAGTTTTTGGTGGATACAGAAGACAATTATTGGTTTCTTGAAATCAATTTCCGCAGTTCTCCTTGGCATCGTGCTGCCACCATTGCAGGTATGCCTCTTTCATACCTTTGGTGTAAGACTATGCTAACGGGCAAAGCGCCCAAGCGCAGGAAATTCGACCCTTTTGATGCAATGGTAGAGCCTGTTGACTATGGCAAACGAGTTGAAGAAGGCCGTTGTACTTTGCCTGAATGGTTGACCGATTTCAGGACTGCTAAGTGTTTATATAATTATGATGAGAATGATATGGAACCTTGGAAACTGGTCGTTAATCATTGGGATGAATTGAAATAATTTTTTATATAAAACATTACATATATGTTTTCTAATAAACGAATCATGATTGTTGCCGCCCATCCCGACGATGAACTGCTGGGGCTGGGAGCCACCATGCATAAGCTCATCAAGGAGCAGGGCATACTGACCCGGGTCATCATTTTAGGTGAGGGGATTACTTCGCGTTCGGATGCCCGCAATACGGAATTATGGAAAGAAACTTTGGAAAAACATCACCAGAATGTGGAGATAGCGCGTCAGTGCATAGGTTATCACAGCGTGCAGGCTTATAACTTTTCCGACAACCGTTTCGACAGCCATGCATTGCTCGATATCGTGAAGGTAGTGGAACATGAGAAGGAACAGTTTCGTCCCGACTTCATCTTTACCCATCATGGAGGTGACCTTAATATAGACCATCAGATGACTTTCCAGGCAGTGATGACTGCCACACGTCCTATGGAGGATGAACCGGTGAAGGCTGTTTTTGCTTTCGAGACCCCATCGGCCAGTGAGTGGCAGGCTACTTGTGATCCCCGTCATTTCATGCCGAATCTTTACATGGAGATTTCGGAGGCTGACTTGAAAGCAAAATGTGATGCCATGGCAGCTTATGAATTCGAGAGCCGTACTTTTCCGCATCCACGTTCTTCGGAAGCATTGAAAATTCTTGCACAGTATCGCGGATATACTATAGGAAAGCAGTTTGCAGAGGCATTTCAGATTGTGAGAATGATAAAAAAATAATATGTGGCTTTGATATCAAGTTTGTTTACAGAACTTTAATAAAGTATTTTATAATCTATGTCTATCTTGAAGAATTACATCAATAACCTTAGCTAATAGCTTTGTACACATTTTGTACCATTTACACTTTTTAAAGATAAAAATAATTAAAATTTCATGTCTATATATTCAACAAAAAAATGAAGGTTCTCATTTTCTCTGCAAATAATGATTTCAGTGCTATAGAATGTGCAACAATGCAACTAAACAAGGGTAATGAAGTCTTTGTATTGTCTTGTGATTCCAATATGAAAATTTGCATGCATAATAAGTTGGGTAATTCTTTATATTGTAAACTTTGTCAACATACAATGCTATCTGCATGGAAAAAATCAGGTGTTTTTGATAAAATACATTATTATAAGTTTTCTCAACTTATCAAAAAACAAGATCGAGACAAGGCTTTTAGTTTCAATACTAATTTTAATTCCATTACAGAATTAAAAGATGCTATATACAAAGGAGCTGAAGTTGGATATGGAGCCTTTTCCTCATATGTATCAATGTCCAGAAACGTCATGCCTAATATATCACGTGAATTCAAAAAATTCATAGCTTTTTTAATTCAAAAAGAAATAGAATTATATGAAGTCGCAGAAAGACTAATTATTGAAAACAGTATAGAATTACTTATATTTCATAATGGTCGATTTTCTACATATAAACCATTTTTAGGGCTTGCGGAAAGATTTAGAATACCGTATGTCATTACAGAACAAGAATATTGTAATGATGATGTAATGAAGAATTATTTTGTTAATGGTACACCTCATGAAATGCAACCAATTATTGAACATATGAATAAAAATTGGGAAGCAGGAAAGGCTGTAGAAGATGTAGAGAAATATGCACATGATTTTTTTAACAAAAGAAGAAATAGTCAGGCTGCAGGTGATATGGTATATACAAAAGATCAGATAAAGGGCCTTCTGCCGGAAAAATGGGATAAATCCAAAGAAAATATAGCTATCTTTAATAGTTCGGAAGATGAGTTTTGTGCTGTTTCAAAGGCATTTGACAGTTATACGCTATATCCTTCCCAGTATGATGCGCTAATCTCAATATTCGAACATTATAAAAATGACGATTCTAAATATTTTTATCTTCGTATCCATCCTAATTTAAAAAACGTACCATATAAATCTCATTTAATACTTTACACTTTACAATATCCCAATGTGACAATTATTAAGCCTGAATCGCCTGTTAATTCTTATTCTCTTTTAGATAATTGCTCAAAAGTTATAATATTCAATTCAACTGTAGGATTAGAAGCATCATATTGGAGAAAACCGGTTATAGCGCTAACCCATTTTTATTACTCTGAATTTGAAGCTGTATATACTCCTAAATCCCAAAATGAACTTTGGAAATTAATAGATACAAAAGAGTTGGCAGACAGATATAATGAAGGAGTTTTAAAGTTTGCATATTTCCTATATCGTAAGAATTTGCCAAAATTTGAATATGTATCTTACAAATATATAGATTTTAAATTTCTAAGAACAAGATTAAGCGGTGCTATGGTTATGAAATTTTTGAATAGTTATAAGATTATGGCTATCATTGAATTTTTAATAAATCGGATCCCTTTTCCATCACCAATTAATAGATATTGTAAACTCCCGGAGACAAAACCATACCAAGTATAAAATGGGGAAATATAAGACTTTAGCAAAGAACACAGGATTTGTATTAATTGGTACAATTGGTAGTAAATTAATTAATATAATTATGCTACCACTTTATACTTTTTGGCTGAAACCTGAAGAGTTTGGAGCAATAGATACAATAACCACCTATTCGATGTTATTTATTGGCTTTGTATGTTTATGTCTGCCTGATGCCATTTTTATATTCCCCTATAATTCATCAAATAGTAAGAAGAAAGAATATTTCTCATCGGGAATTATTTTTAGTATGATTGCCATTACTATTAGCGCTTTGTTTTTTTGTCTTGTGCAATTCTTTTTACTAAAACAAAAAATGCATAATGTCTTGTCAGATTATACATGGTTGATATTTTGGTTAATGGTTACATCATATATGCAGAGCTATTGCCAATCATTTACGAGGAGTTTAAATAAGATGATGCAATATAGTATTGCTGGTATTGTTCTTACTCTTTCAACAGCATTATTCTCTGTTTTATTCATACCACATTTAGGTCTGTCAGGTTATGCATTATCTCTTATATTAGCTCAACTAGTAGCAGCAATCTATTCATTTGTGGCTGGAGGATGTTATAAATATATACAATTTCAAGGTAATAGTTGGTCAAGCGTAAAAGAAATGTTGACATATAGTGCTCCATTGTTACCCAATGGAATTATGTGGTGGTTAGTTAATGGTCTCAATAGACCTATTATGGAACACTTCCTTGGCCTTGCTGCAATTGGTCTTTATGCAGTTGCAAACAGATTTACAGGTATGCTTTTCAGCTTACTGAGTATACTGAGTACAGCATGGGGTAACAGTGTGCTTGAAGAATATGGAAAACCTGGGTTTGAACGATTTTATAATAATTATATTAAGATGTTGGGGATATTGCTATTTTTCGGAGGATATCTAATGATTATATTTTCCAGATCAATTGTAAGTATTTTTACAACATCGGAATATTACGACGCTTACTATTACATATCTCCTTTGATGGCAGGAATTATTTTCTCTGGTATGTCTGGTGCAGTTGGAGGAGTCTTTTCAGCCACTAAGACTAGTAAATATTTCTTTTACTCAAGTCTTTGGGGTGGGATTTGCTCAATAATTACTCTCATAGGACTAACTTCAGTATTCGGATTAATGGGCACATGTATAAGCGTAGCATTTTCTTTCTTCACAATGTTTTTGTCACGAACAATATATGCTTCAAAATTTGTAAAGTTAGAGAATATTTGGTTTTACATCCAACTCTCTATTGTGTTTATATTAATGAGTTGTTGTGAAATTTTAATTGAAAATAATAGTAGGTATATTCTGCATACTTTTCTTTTCTTTGTTAGTGTGTTTCTTTGCAGAAAAGATATAGTTTCTGTCATAAGATTGTTAGACTTGAAACATAAATTATCCAATTTGACAAATAGATTAGGTAAATGAGATTGTTAGATTATAAATATGCTTATGCTACAGATATGAAGCAGGCTCATCCTAGTAATAAGATTTTAAAATTGCTAGGATTATTCAAATTTATAGCAAATAATAAGTTAGTTTTTGGTTATAACAATATAGATCCAACTCTGTCTTCAGCATATCAATTTCAAAAAATAATTCGTATTATACGTATAGATTATACTATGGATTATGTATATCCATGGGATAAGCAAACAATACGTTTTGTACCTAAAACTAATTATCAAATTGCTAGTGTAACAGCCGATTATAAGTGGTTTTTAGAACATCCTTTAAAGGAGAAATTAATTGAAATAGAAAAATTACCAAAAAGTGATTTTAAAAAGGCTCTCTTAATAACACTCAACTCAATCCATGACTTATTGATCCGTATTAGTTTTGAACTCAGAAATAATGCTAATTGTAGAAATAATCAATTAGCAGATTATATCGATAATATTTGGGATAGAAACTGTAACTCTTTTGATGAAGCTATTCAACGAATATTGTTCTTTAATGCTTTATTTTGGCAGAATAAACATCGTCAAAATGGAATAGGTCGTTTAGATTATTGGCTTGAGCCATATTATTCAAATGACATAAAAAAAGGTATTTTATCTCATGAGCAAGCTAAATCATATTTAGCTAAAATGATAAAGATTTTAGGAAAAGATCAAAAAGCTAAAAGCAACAGTGAATTCCCAGGTGATACAGGTCAAGTAATAATAATAGGTGGCATTGATGAGAATGGTATTAATGTAGACAATGAAATTACTCATCTGTTATTGGAAATTTATCAAGAGAATCCTGTTCCAGATCCAAAACTCATTTTTAGAACTAACAGTTCTACAACCGATGAAACATGGCTTGGTGTTGCTAAAAGTATAATTAAAGGAAGTGGTTCACCCCTTATAGTAAATGAAGATTTAATTTTTCCATTAATGGAAAAATTTGGGTATTCAAAAGATGATTTATATAATCTTGGTACTTCAGCATGTTGGGAGCCTCTTATAATAGGAAAATCATTAGACCAAAACAATTGTATTCCCAATATACCTATTGTTAAGGTCGTGGAGGATGTATTGAAAATGTATCCAAATAAAGACTATAACGAGTTTGTTTCAAATATTGACTCAACAATCACTTCAACAATTGCAGGTTGGAATTTGAATATTAACTTTGACCGTTCTTCATTATTGTCACTATTTTTTGACGACTGTATCAAGAAAAGGACAGACTTTACCCAAGGAGGTGCAAAATATAGCTATCATGGTATTCTTATAGTAAGCTTACCAAATCTCATAAATTCCATGCTTAATATAAAAAAGTATATCTATGATGACAAAATCATAGATATACAATATGCAATAAATTGTTTAGAGCAAGACTTTGAGGGATACGAGGATTATCGGATCTTGATGCAGCAGAATCCTCTAAAATTCGGATCCACTGAAACAGAAGTAATAAATCTTACACAGCACATTTTAGATGTGATAGAACGTGCTACATCTAAACGAACGATGTTTGGTAAGAAAATTAAAGTTGGTTTCAGTTCTCCTGGATATATAGGGTTGGCCAAAAACTGTAAAGCTACTATGGACGGAAGAAGAAAAGGTGAACCATTTGCAGTTCATATATCACCGATTTCATCAGATATTGACATTTTAAAAGTTTTTGATTTTGCATCTAAACTTAATTACTCAGGATGTAATATTAATGGAAATGTAGTTGACTTTATCGTACCTTCTGCATATGCAAAAAATCCTGAGAAGTTTGCTTTTTTACTTAAAAGTGCATTTGAGAAAGGAGTATATGAAGCTCAACTCAATGTATTGGATAAAGAAACACTCATTGATGCCAAGGCACATCCTGAAAAGTATCCTAATTTGATTGTTCGTATATGGGGCTTTAGTGCATATTTTAATGATTTGCCAGAAGAATATAAAGATAATCTTATTCAAAGAGCCCAGTTATATGAATATAATTAGAGTAGTCTCTATTCAGAGAGGATGTGTCTATGATGGTCCAGGCATCAGGACTACAGTATTTCTCAAGGGATGTACACTACATTGTCCGTGGTGTTGTAATCCTGAGGCAGTCTCTATCGAAACTGATTTTTTCTTTTATGAAGATAAATGTCTTATAAATAAAGGGATAGAATCTAAAATGTGTGCTCAATGCAACAGATGTGGAGGAGTTAAAAGTACTTTATTGTGTCCTTTTAAATATACAGAACCAACATCAAAAGAATATTCATCAGATGCACTTTCGGATGAACTATTAAAGGATAATGATTTATACACCAGTTCTTTGGGTGGTGTTACTTTTTCTGGAGGAGAACCTTTATTGTGGATTCATGAATTAGTACCAACGTTAGAACGTTTAAAAATCAGGAACATTGATATTGCTTTTGAAACGACTCTTCAAATTTCAAAAGATAATGTTGAAAAATCTTTTGCATATGCAAAACTTATGATTATTGATTTAAAACTCCAACCAGAAATGTTTTTAGAGTCAGAGAATTATATAAGGTCAATGAAATTACATTTAGATAAGATAAAATCAAAGAAAATAGACGTGATTTATCGGTTGGTTTTTGTAAATTCAGTATATACTAATTATAAATTAGTAATAAATAGATTGCAATACTTAAATGTAAACAGTATTGAACTGTTGAAGTGTCACAATCTAGCTCACAAAAAGTATCAATACTTGGGAATTACAAATATTGATTATACAGCAGATGAAAATAAGTTTTTTCAATTTATTAATCTGATACAAAAAAGTGGTATAAATGTAAATCCTTTATCTATATGAATCGTACAATTACGGATATAACAAAGTTTATTTGTTGTATTTTGATATTTATACATCATTTTTATTTACGAAATCCTATAGTATATTCATTGGGATATATTGCTTGTACTATTTTCTTCTTTCTTAGTGCTTTCGGAGTATATTCTTCTTTAGAACGTAAACCTCAGAATTTTTATTTATTTGTTAAGAGTAAAGTAAAAAGAATTATCTTTCCTGTACTATTAGTTAATATCATTTTTTTGACAATAACATCACCTATTTTATGAATTAATTATAAGATACCTATTTTTAGGGTCTTTTGCGATAATATATCTTTCTTGCCAGTTAATCCATATAATTTAGTAGGTTCAATTCTAGGATTTATTAAAATTGATTCTGTAACTTGGTTCATTGATGTTCTTATTATTGCTTATCTTTTTATATGGGGATTATTTAGAATTCATTCTAAGGTAAGTAAGAATCTAATTATATTACTTGGATATATTACAATACTTTTAGGGGGGGGTATTTTTAACCTTGAACCTTATTATATAATTGATACATTTGGTATTGCATTAGGATTATTGTATGCAATTAATAAAAATCGCATTGATTCATTTTTATGTAAATATAGAATAGAAAAATATGTAACTTTAGTTATTCTCTCCTTTTTGGTTACATTTGAATATTTTTACAAAGATATAATACAGTTTAGATTCTTATTGTTAATAGAATTAGGGTATGTTTTATTATCTGTGATAATGGTCATCTATGCAGGTATGTACACTAAGTATCAGAAACTTCATATTCCAGCATTACTTGGAAGTATATCATTCTTTATTTATTTAGTTCATGTGAAAATAGCCTGTATTATTTACTGTTCATATGGTAAATATTTCTTTTTGACATTAAGTGTTGTATTTGTTATAGCAGTACTCCTTATGAAATTAAATGATTCCCTAATAAAAAAATAAAATGAAATACGATTATCTCATAATAGGTTCTGGATTGTTTGGAGCTACATTTGCTTATAGAGCTAAAAGAATGGGTAAATCATGTCTTGTAATAGACAAACGTTCACATCTTGGTGGTAATATCTATTGTCAAAAAATAGAGGGTATTAATGTACATGTGTATGGTGCACATATTTTCCATACCAATAACAAGAAAGTATGGGAGTTTGTGAATTCTATTGTAGAATTTAATCGTTATACCAATTCACCTATTGCAAACTACAAGGGTGAGTTGTATAACTTACCATTCAATATGAATACATTTAACAAGATGTGGCCAGAAGTTAAAACTCCTTCGGAGGCACAGGCTAAAATTGAAGAGCAGAAAGCGGAAGCGGTAATGGCATTGGCCGGTCATGAACCAATTAATCTTGAGGAACAAGCTCTTTGTCTGGTTGGTAAAGATATCTTCAATAAACTTATAAAAGAATACACAGAAAAACAATGGGGGAGAGATTGTAAGAATTTACCTGCATTCATTATCAAACGTCTTCCCATACGTATGATTTTTGATAACAATTACTTTAATGATAAATATCAGGGTATTCCAATCGGTGGTTATAATAAATTAATTGATGGTTTACTAGAAGGAGTTGATTGTCTCACAAATATAGATTTTTTTGATTCTGAATACAAAAATTGGAAAACGTATGCTGACAAATTAGTGTATACTGGTGCTGTCGATGAGTACTTTGAATTCAAATTAGGGAAACTTGATTGGAGGACTGTTAGTTTCAATACACGTATTATAGATATTCCAAACTATCAAGGTAATGCAGTTATAAACTATACAAGCCATAATGAACCATATACTCGTATTATTGAGCATAAACATTTTGAGATGTTTGGTCAAGATGTTTATGAAAACCCTAAAACGATTGTCAGTGAGGAGTATTCTACGGAATATAAGGATGGTATGGAGCCCTATTATCCTGTTAATGATGAGCGCAATAATACATTAGCTGAAGAATACCGCTTGTTAGCTGAAAATGAAAAGGATGTAATTTTCGGTGGTCGGCTTGCACAATATCGTTATTACGACATGGCTCCGATCATTGAACAAGTTTTAAATTTAAAAATAAAATAGAATATGGAGAAGATAACTGCTGTGGTTGTTACATATTGTCGATTGGAACTGGTTAAGAAAACAATCAGTGCACTTCGTAATCAACTTTATAAGCTTGATAGTATCATTGTTGTTGATAATAATTCAACTGATGGAACATCAGAGTGGCTTGATTCTCAAAATGACTTGGTCGTAATTCATCAAGAAAATATAGGTGGTTCCGGGGGCTTTTACAGAGGTATAAAAGAAGCTTATGATAGAGGAGCCGATTGGATTTGGTGTATGGATGATGATGTTTATCCTAGACAAGATTGTTTGAAAAATCTTTTGAATAATGATGATGACAAAGTTGGAATTCTTTGTCCGCGGAGAATTATTAATAATCAACCTTTTGTAGGTGAATGTATTAAACTTAATTTTAGTTCATTCTTGAAACCTTTTCATGAAAAAGAAACACCTCTATATTTGTATGAACAAGATAAACCGTTTAGTATTATGGGAATGGCTTTTGAAGGACCATTGATAAAACGAAATGTCATTTCAAAAATTGGATTACCCAATAAAGATTTATTTATATTATTTGATGATACAGAATATTCCTACAGAGCAGTCGTAAATGGATTTCCTGTCCATTTAGTTCCAAATGCTATTTTGGATAAGGAAGACTTTGCACAAATAAGTGATAAAAATCAGCAGAGAAGAAAGTCTGCATGGAAACTTTTTTATGAAATTCGTAATAATAGTTATATGCATCATACATATGGTACTACCTTTTCAATAAGAGTGATTAAACCATTATTATTACTATTACGCTATGATATAATCTTTCTGAAAAATTTATTCAATGACAAATATAAATTCTCAGACTTTATTTCTTGGCATAGAGCATATTTAGATGGCCAAAAAGCTAAATTAGGCAAAAAATGAGTGTTATTCTCTATTTGTTATTGATAAGTATCTCTATTTATAAATATTTCAAAGCTCAATATCTGAGTTTTTTAATATGTATAGGTTTAATCATATTTAAAGGATATGGCCTGTTTTCTCTAGTTCTAGGAGAAATTGATAAATCGACATACGACTACCTTTTAATAATAATGTTACTGATACTATCAGTCAAAGCTATAAAGAATAAGAATATACTATCAACAAAAGGAGATAAAATAGCTAAAGCTATTTATACAATTTTACTTTATCAACTATGCATTGTTATATATACAGGGATAACAGGTGTAGACAGTTGGGTTAATGCTTTGGGGCAATATAGGTTTTGTCTATTGTTATTATTATATTTTATAGTTAAAAATATAGAGTACAATATAGTTGAAACCTTTTTCATATGGTTATTAAAAATAATCCCTTTTATTGCGATTCTTTTCATGCTAATGAACATATACCAAAATGAAGATGGAAATCCTTTTAAACAAACAGTAATGGGTATCTTTCCATCTATATTGTTTTATATGTTAACAGAGAAAACGCCTAAAATAGCAAGGAATAAAAGGGGATTTTATATTTGCCTACTGTCTCTATGTATTTTTAATCTTTATGCACGTATGCTTTTAATAGCTATATTAGGAACAATATGTTTTTACATAGTTTTTGTTTTAAAAAAGAAACAATATGTTTTTCCTATTATAGTACTGATGTTTATTTCCCCATTCATGTTACAATACTTGGACTCGCAAAAAGCTGATAGCCATAATTCAAATGACTTAAAAACAGAAATTGAGATTATACAGTCAGCTTCTGATTATTCCGATTTTAGGGCCAGTTCTGGAGTTTTACGTTTCATGAGTGTTATGGAAAGATTAGATTATATGTCACAGAATATTTTTAATGGATTATTTGGCATAGGAGCAATGAAAGAAGAAACCGCTCAAAATAAATTATCATTTATTTCAGGAACACATGGATATATCAAAGATAATTCTGTAACATTACAACTAGATACTGATGATGTTGGATTCTTGTCTCAATATATGCGTTATGGACTGGTATATATTTTCTTATTTATCAATTTAGCAAGACTTTCATTTAAATATTTCAAAAAGAATATGGAAATGCCACTTATGAAAACAGGCTTTATGACATTGCTCATGATGTTTTTAGTTATTCCAGGTTCTAATTATTTTTTTTATGAATGGACAATGTTTTCTTTTCTTATTGTATTAGGGTATTTGGGAAATAAGATGAGAACAAATACTATAAGAATTTGACAGTATGAATTTATACATTTTTTTTGAAGGAGGCTATCGTTTTTTAAGAAACAGACGTTATATACCAATGCGTGTTATGTCTCCGTTTCGCTATTTATGGAGAAATATTGCTAGATTTATTTTACCGCATTGGTTAGAAAAAACTTTTTGTAGAGAATACTCAGAATTTGCATCTGATTTTTTAAAGGATAATGGTTTTGATAATCAATTAGTAGTTTCTTTCACATCCTTTCCTAAGAGAATAGGGAATGTCTGGCAAGTTGTTGAATGTTTAAAAAGACAAACCATTAGACCTGATAAAATTATTCTGTATCTTTCTAAAGAACAATTTTCATCCATTGAAGAAATTCCCGATAACTTAATATCTCGACAAGATGATATATTTCACATTGAGATGGTAGATGGAGATCTTCGATCCCATAAAAAATTCTTTTATTCATTTACCAGTTATCCAGACAATCTTGTTTTATTAGTTGATGATGATATTTATTATCCTTTGAATATGGTAGAACAAATGTTAGAAGCTTATATGGAAAATTCTAATTCTATAATTTGTCGTTTCGGATATAAAATACAATATAACAAGGATGGAAGTCTAAAGAATTATTTTACCTGGCCATTAATACAAGATGCAAGCTTCAGTCAATCAATTTTGTTTGGAACAGGAGGAGGGTCATTGTTTCAGCCAAGTAAATTATATAGAGATACTTGTAACGCAAATTTGTTCGAGAATTTATGTCCATTGGCGGATGATATATGGATTAACGCAATGGTAAGATTATCAAAACAAAATATCGTAAAATTAGATTGTGGAGGGCTATTACCTATCTATAACAAAAATAATGAAATGTTGTGTACATTAAATGTTATAGAAAATCAAAATGATGTTCAATTAAAGGCCGTTGATGATTATTATACGAATCACTTGGGAATTACTATATTTAAAATAGACAAATACCTTAAATTAGCAAATTCTCCAATATAGTAGACATTCATTGATTAACAAAATATACTTTTTCAATGAAAAACATAGAATTACGATAAAATAATTTTAGTAAGATGAATATTTTCGTAGATTGCCATGTTTTCGATGGCATATTTCAAGGCTCTCGTTCTTATATTAAAGGTCTCTATTCTGAAATTGTAAAAATAGTGCCAGATATCCATTTTTATCTGGCAGCCCATGATATAATCAATTTGGAAAAAGAATTTGGGAAGAATTCTAATGTTACTTATTTAAAGTATAAATCTACAAATAAGTTTTATCGATTGGTTTTTGACATACCTTCTTTAATAAAAAAATACAAAATTGACTATGCCCATTTCCAATATATACTTCCGTTGTTTAAACAGTGTAAGGAGATTGTAACAATTCATGATGTTTTGTTCTTGGATTATCCACAATATTTTAGTTGGAAATACAAAATTTTATATAATTCTCTTTTTAGGTATGCTGCTCGTCGTGCAGATTTGTTACTGACAGTATCAGAGTATTCTAAAAATAGAATTATTAAATATTATGATGTAAGAAGGGATGAAATATATATTACGCCTAATGGTGTGTGTGATAATTATTATAATCAGTTACCTATAACTTTATCTTCTCCTTTTATATTATTCGTAAGTAGGATAGAAGAACGTAAAAATCATCTGGGTTTGATAAAAGCTTTTGTTAAAACAGGGTTGTGGCAAAATGGTATAAATTTGATTTTAGCAGGACGTAAGTCTGAATGTGTTCCGAATCTTGATAACTATATGAGAATGTTATCTCAAACAATAAAACAACATATCATATTTCTAACTCCGTCGGATGAGGAATTACGATGGCTTTATGCTAATTGTTTATTTTTTGTATATCCCTCATTTGCAGAAGGGTTTGGTATCCCTCCCTTGGAAGCTGCAATTATGCAAAGACCTGTTATTTGTGCGAATACAACAGCTATGCAAGATTTTGAGAGTTTAGGATTTATCATGTTTTCTCCTGCCGATATCGATGATTTGTCAGCAAAGATGATATTATTGGCTAAAACAAAGGAAGATAAAAAAAATCTGCAACTGATTGCTACTAACATCATGAAAAAATATAATTGGAATAGTATTGCGATGTCTTATTTAAAAATATTATCCAAACATTTTCTTGAAATCAATAAATAATAGTTTCTTGATTATGAATGAAGTAAATAAAATTGCAATTCCTCAATATTCTTTACAAAGAATATTGAGGAAGCTACTATTGACATTGTCTGTATCTCCGATTTTTACAGGCAATTTTCGTTGTAAAATTTTAAAATGGGCAGGTGTAAATATAGGAGGTCAATCATTTATTGGTGCCAATGTTATTATTGATACTTTACATCCAGAACTGATATCTATTGGGCAAGGTTGTGTTATAACAAGTGGTACTTGCATTCTATCTCATTTTTATTCAACTCAGAAGGCAATATTTTATTTAGGAAAAGTCCATATAGGAAAAAATGTATTCATTGGTATGAATACTATTATTGTTAAAGCAGTAACTATAGGGGATAATGCTGTTATTGGTGCAGGTTCAATAATTACGTGTGATATACCTAGTGGAGAAATTTGGGCAGGTAATCCCGCTAAATTTATAAAGAAAGTAGGAATATGAGAAAAATTTCAATAATTGGCACAGTAGGAGTACCTGCCAATTATGGTGGTTTTGAGTCTTTAGTAGAAAATATTATTGGTGATAATTCTTCAAAAAACATTCATTATACTATTTATTGCAGTAGTAAGAATTACTCTCAAAAGCTTCTTTCTTATAAGAATGCAAAATTGAAGTATATTCCGTTGAATGCCAATGGAAGCCAGAGTATCTTATATGATATTATCTCTTTGCTGAAGGCCACAAGAAGTAGTGATGTTATCCTTGTTCTGGGAGTGTCCGGCTGTTGTTTTCTTCCGGTATATCGCTTGTTCTCCCGAAAACGCTTAGTTATCAATATTGACGGTTTGGAACATAAGCGCGACAAATGGGGGAAATGGACAAGACGTTTTTTGAAGTTTTCGGAGAAGATGGCCTTAAGGTATGGTGATGTGATAGTGGCAGATAATAAAGGCATTCAAGATTATGTAGCGGAAGAGTATGGCAAGAAAGCGGCATTGATAGCTTATGGAGGTAATCATGTGTTGTGTAATATTTCGGATATTGAAAATGAAGTATTAGAAAAATATGAACTGAAAAGAGAAGAATACTCTTTTTCACTTTGTAGAATAGAACCGGAAAATAATGTACATATAACATTAGAAGCTTTCAAAGTATCCGGTAAAAGACTGGTTTTTGTCGGAAATTGGGAAAGAAGTTTATATGGGAAAGAATTATTGGAAACCTATGCTGACTGCGAGAATATTCATCTATTATCTCCTATATATGACTTGAAAATATTGAATGTATTGAGAAGTCATTGCTCTTTTTATATACATGGGCATAGTGCAGGAGGGACTAATCCTTCGTTGGTAGAAGCTATGTTCTTCCAAAAACCGATATTGGCTTTTGACGTCATATATAATAGGGAAACGACAGAGCAAAAAGCTAATTATTTTTCTTCAGTTGATGATTTAGTAAAGTTATTAGAATTGCCATATTCAACTTTTCAATCAAATGCAAATAATATGATAGAGATTGCTCAAAGACGTTATCGGTGGGAAGTTATTGCACAACAATATGAGATATTATATAATGAATAAAAACAATATATATAATGGATGTAAATTATAAACTTATTGATACTCAGAAAATCATAGACTACATAAATTCCTTTTCAGGAGAGATTAGGGTAGAGGATATCATTCGGAATTCCGGTGCTGACAAGCTACGGGTATATCCCGCACTTTTCGAATTGGAACAGGAGGGGATCATTGATGTATTAGAACGAGAAGAATTGGGAGCACCAGCAGTGGTATGTAAAAAAAGAGACTCCTCTACATATTTAGAGTGACATTTTTATAATAAACGACAGGTAACAGCGGTTATTTTGTTTTAGGCGGCAGCCGGGATTGCTCAGTTTGAGTAATTCCGGCTGCTTTATTATTTATAAATTAAAGTGTAAGTACAAATTATTTATATGTATCCACACAAAAATAGTGATTATATAATAAACACTTTTAGCACAGAAATTTGTACTTTTGCACTTCGTTTAATGAACCCGAATAGAAAACTTTAAAATACGAAATAGAATGGCAGTAGAATTGAAAGACCTTACCAAACGTAGTGAGAACTATTCTCAGTGGTATAACGAATTGGTGGTGAAGGCCGATTTGGCAGAGCAGTCGGCTGTGCGTGGTTGTATGGTTATCAAGCCTTACGGATACGCTATATGGGAGAAAATGCAACGTCAGTTGGACGATATGTTCAAGGAAACAGGACATGTGAATGCTTATTTCCCGTTACTTATTCCAAAATCATTTCTGAGCCGTGAGGCGGAACATGTAGAAGGTTTTGCCAAAGAGTGTGCTGTAGTGACGCATTATCGTTTGAAAAATGATCCGAATGGGGGGGGAGTTGTGGTGGATCCTGCCGCAAAACTGGAAGAGGAACTGATTATACGGCCGACCTCGGAGACTATTATTTGGAATACTTATAAGAACTGGATCAATTCTTACCGTGACCTGCCTATCTTGTGCAACCAGTGGGCTAACGTGTTCCGTTGGGAAATGCGTACCCGTTTGTTCTTACGTACGGCTGAGTTTTTGTGGCAGGAAGGACATACCGCCCATGCTACCCGTGAGGAAGCTGAAGAGGAAGCTGTAAGAATGTTGAATGTATACAGCGATTTCGCTGAGAAGTATATGGCGGTGCCCGTTATCAGAGGTGTAAAATCCGCCAACGAACGTTTTGCCGGTGCACTCAACACTTATACCATTGAAGCTATGATGCAGGATGGTAAGGCTCTGCAGAGTGGTACTTCCCACTTCTTGGGACAGAACTTTGCCAAGGCATTCGATGTGCAGTTTGTAAACAAGGAGAATAAGATGGAATATGTATGGGCTACTTCGTGGGGAGTATCTACCCGCTTGATGGGAGCGCTTATCATGACGCATTCTGATGACAATGGTCTGGTATTGCCGCCGCATCTGGCTCCGATACAGGTGGTTATCGTACCTATCTATAAGAATGCGGAAATGCTGGCTAAGATTGACGAGAAGGTAGCGGGTATTGTTGCCAAGTTGAAATCGCTGGGTATCTCCGTGAAGTATGACAATGCCGATAATAAGCGTCCGGGATTCAAGTTTGCCGATTATGAAGTGAAGGGGGTACCTGTACGCCTTGTAATGGGTGGCCGTGACTTGGAAAACAATACGATGGAAGTGATGCGTCGCGATACGTTGGAGAAGGAAACACGTTCTTGCGAAGGTATCGAGGAATACGTAAAAGATTTGCTTGAAGAGATCCAGGCAAATATCTACAAGAAGGCGCTTACTTATCGTAATAACCGTATTACATCAGTGGACAGTTATGACGAGTTCAAGGAAAAGATCGAAGAAGGTGGTTTTATTCTGGCTCACTGGGATGGAACAACGGAAACTGAAGAAAAGATCAAGGAGGAAACAAAAGCTACCATTCGCTGTATTCCTTTTGACTCCTTCGTGCCGGGTGACAAAGAACCGGGTAAATGTATGGTTACAGGTAAACCGTCGGCTTGCCGTGTGATATTTGCACGCTCTTATTAATAAAGACAGACATATATATTTTATAATATCAGGGGGATATGGTTGAAAAAGACTGTATCTCCCTTTTTTACTTAAATCTATTCCTGGGGGATGCTATCAGTGGAGGCCGCTTCCTTTTTTTCCTGAATTTTCTTCAATCTCTTCAGTTTCCATTTGTTCCAGAAGAGCAACTCGTTCCATTTATTGAAGTCTTTCTTGAAAACAATACCGATGCCTTGGGTGGTAAGATTAGTCTTGGTATAATAACGGTCATTCGTTTCGTTATAAGCTTTCAGGCGGATATCTCCAGAACGGTTTACCAACCATTCGGCCTGAAAGTCTCCCACGAAATTAGTATTGGCAATCGGGTTGTCTCGATAACCGAAGTTGCCGTTGATGAGCAGACGGTTGTTCAGTAACTGCCCAGAGAGCATGGTTTCAAATTCTACATCTGTCCAGCCTTTTTCTCCCGTACTGAAGTTGGTGCCTATGTTCCAATTGTTGCTGTCGATGATGTGCGAAAGGGCATTATTCAATTGTCCTGAAAGGGTGGAAGACAGCACGCTTGACATCATATTGGAGTTGCCTGTGACATCTACATTCTCGGGAGTGTAGAATTTGCCGATACCCAGCAAATAGAGTATCTGCATATTCATCTGTTCTTCTGTAGGAATATAGTTACGTATCAATGCTTGCACTTCATCGCGTTCATTGGGCAACTCGATACTCAGTTTTACGGCCGGAGAAGTGAGTTGTCCCGTCAAATCCATGATGCAATTCACCTTGATATTGGTTTGATCGACATAATTGCCGGCATTGGGTACCAAATCGTTCAGCGAAGCGGAACTGACAAGATAACTTGCCCGTATATCAAGCGTGGCATCAAGAGGAGGACCATTGAAATTGATATAACTTCCATCTTTGATGGTAAAGTCCTTACGAATGACTTCCTGAAGGCTGAACTTATAAATTCCTTGACTGATGCGGTAATTACCGAACATCTTGACATCTCCCTTATTATAAAATTCAGTACGGATATTTCCGGAGCCTTTTCCGCTGATATAATCGCCTGCGATGGGATCCATAATGATTTTCATCGTAGCATCGGGGGTAGCATCGATAAGGAGGTTCAGACGAATATCCGTATCACTTTCTTTCTCTACCATCTCTTTTTGGGCTTGTTCGAAATCGGAAATGAGAAGGATAGAATCTTGTATGGCACGGCGCGGAGTTTTATCTACAAACCGGATGAACTGGTTGCTGACGGCAGACGCAACGCCTTCTTTCATGTATACGAAGTTGGTATTACGATTGGTAGTCATTGCCACATCGATATTGACACCGTCGGCTGCATTTCCGGCAATTGTTGCATTGCCTGTACCGTATACGGTACCGTAGAAAGGATAGTCAAGAGATTCTTTAGTATTCATTACCAACATATTGTTAACATCGAACTGGAAACGGTATTCCAGATTTTTGAAATGCTGGTAATGCAGATAACCGTTCATCTTACCTTGATATCCACGTGTGTCGAAAATGCGATTGTTGCGGAATGTCAGTCCGTCCGGCTGAATAAGGATACTATCTTTCAAAGAAAATGTAGTGTTGAGTACATCTACTTTTAACGATGCATCACCCAATACACGCCCTTCCATGGTGAGTGCCTTAAACTTACCATAGAAATGTACATGCCCGGTGGCACGCCCGCTGAATTCGGGAGTGATACTACGCATATAATGATGTATGAACTTCAGGTTCGTATTGTCCGCTTCTATTTGTAAATCAAGCGCACTGGTGGGTTTTATGGGGTAGACATATCCGTACACATGACTCTTGGCGATGTCTTTCTCGCGGATATGGGCATCCAGATAAATACCTTTCACGTCGTGATGCCATTCTCCATGAATATTGGCATCGCCAAGCAGACCATCATTCAACCCGAGATTACGAATGAACAGGTCCGTACTCATCACCGGCTTTTTCAAGACACCACTGGCATAAGCCGGACCGGTGGCTTCGCCCTTAAAGTTTACACCAAGGTTGGCTATGTCAAATACATAACCGATATTAATATCCTGTAAGTTTAGACGTACTGTATCCTGAGGCTGATCGGATACAATCCCGTTGATGCGAAGATGGCGCTCCTTATGGCTGAAATAGAAGTTATTGATATGTATTTTTCCCGAATCTACTACTATTTGTGAAGGATGTATCTGCCAGAGTGTATCATTAAGAATAATATGGGTAGGCTGGACATCGACTATCGTTTTTAAAGAGGATTTCTCTTTTTGTTTTTTATGAGAGGAACGTTTGTTACCGTCGGCTATATTCTCCTTAACACGGATGAACTGTGTAACGGTTGCTAATTTTCCGCTATAGGTTACAGAACTGCTGTTACCCCAGTTCAACACAGTATGGATATGGTCGTCCTTGGCTTGTGCTTCTAATGCCACGTTTACAGCTCCATTCACTTTGCGATTAGTGAAACGAACCCGTGCCTGGAACTGTTCGCCGGGATTCTCGCATAGAAGCATGCCCGATTCAATAAATTTCTCTCCATAACTCAGGTGAGGGAAATAGCCTTCAACCCGTAATCGCTGAGCTTTGTCATTGAAATAACCTTTTAAAGTAGAGTGGGTATACACTTTCACAGGTATTTGGAAGACTGTAGACAGTAGTTCCGTATCGAAAATATGCAGGTCGAAATGGAAGTTGTTTTCTGTTTCCTGAGGCTTTTTGCCCGGCAATATCAAAGCTGGAACATAACGGCGCATGATATTGAGTACGCTACCGGGAAGTGTTTGATAGGAATAATCTCCTTCAATACTACCTTTCAGAAATCCGGAATTGACTGTCAGCAACTTATGTTGTTTGTCTTTCTGAATGGCCGCTATTTGAAGATTATCCATGAAATAGTTCTTATCCGGTGCAATGAACTGTAAACTGTCTATATTGATTTCACCATTCATGTCGTCAATAGAACCTCCGGTGAAATCGGCGGTTACTTGAACTGATATTTCCGTATCCTCATATTTAGGTGATAAATGGAGGTTATGCGGACGGAAATGCTCCAGGTTGGCACGGAAATTAAAAGTAGGTACCTGAGTGGCAGTATTGATAGTGCCATTCATTTCCAACGAAACGTTTTCATCATCCAATGCTATTTTCCCATTAAATCCACCTTGTTTGTATTCTCCATCCAAAGTAATGTTCTCGTAAGTATAATCACTATAATCTATGGATGCGACCAATCCTTTCATAAGGATGGACGGGTATTTCTTTTCATAATGATTGCCCTTGACATCCATATTAAAGGTAACTTTTCCTAATTTATCATTACCCAACAGTTCGCCTAACGAAAATTCGGTAGTTTTTATAGCACCAGAGTAGGAAAAATAACCTTTCTCCTTGTCGGAACTTAGCTTTATGTCGGTTTTTAAAGAACCGATATCGGTACGCACTTCACCGTAGGTGACAAGATCGGTGAAATATCCGGATATCTCACCACGAAAAGCGACAGTACCCAAATGCTGTAAGACCGGGGGAACTCCTTTATAATCGTTACTCAAATTACGTACAAAAAACGCAATGCCTTCCTGATCGGCATAAAGGTTAGATAAATTGCCATAAATAAAGGCATCTTGCGGATGAGAAAGATCCTGCAAGGATACATCTCCCTTCAGCAGGAAGTGTTTTCCGGCAGATATCAACAACTGCGGACAATTCAGTCGGTTAATGGTTCCGTTTGTCTCCACTTCCAGTTTTATTTTCTCTTTAAACGGCTTAAAAGCAGGAACAAAGGCTGATAAATCTCGCAAAACGACCTCGGAAGGAAGTATATGAAACGAAAAACGAACATCCCTGGCAAAATTACCGAAAGCTCCCAGACTGTCGTATTCCATGCGGATAGTGTCTGCCTCCAAAGAGGTGTTAGGAAGATCGATTGCAAAATTTTCAATCCGCATTTTCCGGTCATTGGCAACTACTTTGAGACTTAGTTTTTTCAATTCAAAACCGGAATGTTCCTCTTCGATACTCATGCGCTTGATAGCGGCATTGATGGAATCGCTTTGCAGGGCTTTCAAAGAAATATTAGCGAGAATATTGGATAAACGGATATGTTTAGGATTGAACTTTCCCGGGGTTTCCTGTTCGGACCGTATATCATATGACACCCTCCCACGACGTATCAACAAAGAATTAACACGCAAATCCAGATTACTCTTTTTCTTAACGGAATCTTTGGAAGCAAAAGCATCGAGTACAAACTGAAAATTGGATTTAGCGTCTGGAGTTTCTTTCTCCAGATTGGCATTAAAACTGAACAACTGCACATTACTGATAGATATTTTTCCGTTGAACAGGGGAATAATGTCGAATTTGGCAGACAAGCGGGATACCTTCAACAACTCTTTGCCGGATTGGTCGTCTAATAATAAATCATCAATGATGATGCGGTTCAACAAGCCTATATTTATTCTTCCGATACTGAGTTTACTACCTAATATAGAACTCAATTCTTTGGCGACAAGTGCAGACATTTGCTGTTGGACATATGGAATGTTCAACAATAAAATAGTCCCGATATATAGTCCCAATACTATACCGAGTACCCAACGTACTGTCTTTTTCAGCGTTCTGATAGGCGATTAATTTTATTTAGCCAACAAAAATATGAAATAATACGTTATCGATACTACTTTTATCACTACTTTTGCAGCGTTTAAACGTAAATAAACACTATGAGTACAATAATCTTAGGAATAGAATCCTCCTGTGATGACACTTCAGCAGCGGTCATCAAAGATGGTTATCTGCTTTCGAATGTAGTGGCCAGCCAGGCTGTTCATGAAGCATATGGTGGGGTAGTACCTGAACTGGCTTCCCGTGCACATCAACAAAATATTGTTCCGGTAGTACACGAAGCATTGAAACGTGCCGGAGTGACAAAAGAAGAATTAAGTGCAATAGCCTTTACACGTGGTCCCGGATTGATGGGGTCTCTATTGGTAGGAGTATCGTTCGCTAAGGGATTTGCACGTTCTTTGGGTATTCCAATGATAGACGTTAATCACTTGACGGGTCATGTGTTAGCTCATTTTATTAAAGCAAAAGGCGAAGAGAATAGACAGCCCGATTTTCCATTCCTTTGTTTGCTGGTTTCCGGTGGAAATTCGCAGATTATTCTGGTTAAGGCCTATAATGATATGGAGATTTTAGGGCAAACGATTGATGATGCCGCAGGCGAAGCCATTGATAAATGCTCCAAAGTAATGGGACTGGGATATCCAGGGGGACCAATCATAGATAAGCTGGCACGTCAGGGAAATCCGAAAGCTTTTACATTCAGTAAACCTCATATTCCGGGGTTGGATTACAGCTTCAGCGGATTGAAGACTTCCTTTCTCTATTCTCTACGTGATTGGATGAAGGATGATCCTGATTTCATCGAGCATCATAAGGTGGATTTAGCCGCTTCATTGGAGGCTACAATTGTAGATATTTTAATGGATAAGTTACGCAAAGCTGCCAAGCAATATAAAATCAATGAAATAGCGGTTGCCGGTGGTGTTTCTGCCAATAATGGTTTGCGTAATGCATTCCGAGAACATGCCGAAAAATATGGTTGGAATATCTTTATTCCTAAATTCAGCTATACAACCGACAATGCTGCAATGATTGCTATTACAGGATATTTCAAGTATTTGGATAAAGAATTCTGTCCAATGGAGGCACCTGCTTATTCGCGCGTTAGTTTATAAAAATAAGGCTATATAATATAATAAGGTATGAAACTGGAAGAGGAAATAGGAATATTGTTGAAAACAAAGAATTTCTCCCTTTCCACCGCAGAAAGTTGTACAGGTGGCGGGATCGCTACTTTGATAACGTCCGTTCCGGGTAGTTCGGAATACTTTAATGGTGGTATCGTAGCATATTCCAACGAAGTAAAGATGTCTCTGCTTCATGTCTCTGCCGATACCTTGGAAAAATATGGAGCCGTGAGCCGTGAAACCGTAACTGAGATGGTGAAAGGTGCGATGAAAACGCTGAAAACAGATTGCGCGGTAGCGACATCGGGAATTGCGGGTCCCGGAGGAGGAACTCCCGAGAAGCCGGTAGGAACTGTCTGGATAGCTGCTGCCTATAAAAATGAAATTGTCACTATGAAACAGGAAGGAGACTGCGGAAGAGCGGGAAATGTTCAAAAAGCTATCCAAAATGCTCTTTTATTACTTCGTGACATACTAAAATGAGGAAAAATTGCTATCCTACAGTGAATTATTTTAGGAAAAACTTGTTTGGTAACGATAAAAGTACTTACTTTGCGCTCTGTTTGAAAGAAGTATAGATAAAAACTATAAAATAAAGATAGAAATGTCGAAGATTTGTCAAATT
>ERZ791802.557-NODE-557-length-37119-cov-52.188728_pt1 | contig 37119 bp, 30 predicted proteins | sample MGYA00510308_ERZ791802 | MGnify/ENA primary metagenome ERZ791802 (study PRJEB30046, sample SAMN00792028) | human gut metagenome | study: EMG produced TPA metagenomics assembly of the A metagenome-wide association study of gut microbiota in type 2...
GCTCAGACTTGTACCTGATCCCTTTGGTTGTCTCCCTCTTTCATATTGACAAGTGCATTGATTCGAATAGCGAACCCGAGAAGTGCTATCCGACAAACAGAACTATCGGTAGCTTGTTATCATAGATAAATGCTAAATGATATAACAGAAACACATCAAACAATATAGTTTTAATTAAGCTGAAATACCCTTGCAAACTCTAAAACGTTTCGCAAGGGTATTTTACAGATATATAATTAATTCTGCTTTGAATTGAGATATTCCTCGCAGGCTTTTAAAATCGCCTTGTCCTGCTCCCAATTCAGCTTATTCATAGCCTCCCCGTAGCTTAACAGCCAGTCGCCTATTACCTCTTCCTGTTGAATCTTCACGGCGGCGTCCCTGTCAAACCTTCCCGCAAAGAATACGCTTGTCTTTTCGGTGTTGTCAAGTGTATGGAATGTGTACTCCGCACGGAAATTCTCATCTAATTCCGCTTCAAGTCCGCACTCTTCGGAAACCTCACGCAGAGCGGTCTCACGCTCATTTTCGCCGTACTCGATGTGACCCTTCGGAAAGCCGATATGACCGCTGTTGTTCTTGATAAGAAAATATCTGCGGTCATCGCCGTCCCCTGTGTACATTACCGCACCGCAGGTCTTTTCGTATAAGGCGAATATCTCGGAGGTATGGAACTGCTCCTGAAAATGCACGGCATTTACTATATTGCACTCACAGCAAAGCTCAGAGCCGACAAGCTCAGACGGTACTCCTACCCACTTGTCCTCGTTATCGTCTGTACGCATAACAGTTGCGATGATAACGCACTCTGCCTTGTCAACCGGCTTATCAACACCGAGAATATATACGTCCTGTTCCTCGCCGTCACCGCCGAGAAGCCCCTCAACATAACCGTAGTTTATCGGATATACTATCTCCCTGTGCTTTGGGTGATGCGTGCCTATCGGTCGGTCAACCGTCACAGTGACAGTCTTTCCGATATATGATTTGTCACCTCTCGGTATCTTTATCATAGCTTTTCCTTTCAGCGTTACTGCTTTCTTGCAAGCTCGTATTCATCATCGTTTCTGAAATACGGGCAGTTGTAGTTGTCGCCCGTTATAAAACGGCGCATTTCGTCCTCGTCAAGATTTACAAGGCAGGTGTAGCAGTCGTACTCATCGTCATAAACATAGTTTACGCAACAATCACAGTTGGTCATGCTTTCTTCTTCCACTTCATCGAAATATCAAAAGCTGTCACGCTGTGAGTAAGCGCACCGAGGCTGATTATATCAACGCCCGTCAGCGCAACGTCACGGATATTGTCGAGCGTTACGTTTCCGCTGGCTTCCAGCTTTGCTCTGCCTGCGGTTATCTCTACCGCTTTCTTCATATCATCACAGTTCATATTATCAAGCATAATAACGTCTGCCTTTACCGCAAGCGCCTCATTCAGTTCGTCAAAGTTACGCACCTCGACCTCGATCTGGAGCATATGTCCCGCTTTTTTACGCAGAGCGGTAACAGCCTGTGTTATACCGCCGTATGCGTCAATGTGGTTGTCCTTGAGCATTGCCGCATCGGTAAGATTGTAGCGGTGGTTTCTTCCGCCGCCTGCCACTACGGAGTATTTCTGTAAAGGACGTAAGCCGGGGAGCGTTTTTCTCGTATCTGCGATAGAAGCGTCAGTACCCTCGACTGCCTTTACGCACTTGTTTGTGTAGCTTGCAATACCGCTCATATGCTGTAAAAGATTGAGTGCTGTACGCTCCGCCTTCAGCATAGCGCAGGTGTGACCCTTGAACTCAGCGATAACATCGCCCTTCTTTATAGCGTCACCGTCCTTGAAATGAATATTCATCTCGATAGTATCGTCAAGTAATGTGAACACACGCATTGCAACATCAATTCCCGCAAGAACGCCGTCAGCCTTTGATACAAAATATGCCTCGGATATATCGTCCTCGTCAATAAGCAGGTCTGTGGTGCTGTCTATGTAGTTTATATCCTCTGTTATCGCTCTTTTTATCAGATCGTCAACGTAAAACTGTAATAATTTCATTATATAATGCCCTTTTCCTTTCCCTCTGCGACTACTTCGCTGAGGATTATGTAAGCAACTGTCGTCAGTGATTTTGCTTCGATATAGTCGGGAGTTACCTCAAAACCGCCGTTATCGAGCAGATTCTTCAGCTCCGTTACACGCTTTATATCCTTTGCCGCCTCAACATAGTCGGGTACAACGAAATAAGAACGCTGCATTATGTGTCTTATCTCGGTGCGTATTCCCTTAGGGAGCGGCTTGCCGTCGGGCGAGGGATAATCAGCCTCAAGCGTTCCAAGCTCTCTGTGGGTATTGTTCTTGTTTATGTCCTCTGCGATAAGACGGCTGAATACCAGCGCTTCAAGCAGAGAATTGCTTGCAAGGCGGTTGATGCCATGGACGCCGGTATGCGCACATTCTCCTGCGGCATATAAACCCTTTACATTCGTAGCGCCGTGTCCGTTTACGCCGATACCGCCCATAAGATAGTGCTGGCAGGGGTATATCGGGATAGGCTCTTTGGTCATATCGTAGCCCTTTTCAAGAACCTTGTTATATATCATAGGAAAGCGGTTTTTGATAAATTCGGGATCCTTGTACGAAATATCAAGATAGAATTTGTCACTGCCCGTTTCCTTCTGCTCTTTCATCATATCCTTTGAAACTACGTCACGGGGAGCAAGCTCCTTACGTTCAGGCTCATACTTGTGCATGAAACGTTCCTTGTTGCAGTTGAGCAGATATGCGCCCTCACCTCTTACCGCCTCGGATACAAGGAAGCATTCACGGTTTTCGTGGTCGGCAAAGGCTGTGGGGTGGAACTGCACATAGCTTAAATGCTGAATATCAGCCCCCATATTATAAGCAAACTGTATGCCGTCGCCCGTTGCTATCGCAGAGTTTGTTGTATAATCGTAAACTCTGCCTATACCGCCTGTTGCAAGTATGGTGTTCTTTGTGGTATAATAACTGTGCTTTCCTTCGTGAAGCACATCAAACAGGAAATCGTCGCCTCGCTTGGTGAGACCGAGCAGGTGAGTGTTTTCAAGAATCGTGACATTGGACAGCTTCTTTACACCCTCGATAAGCGAAGTAACTATCTCAAAGCCGGTGCTGTCCTTGTGGTGAGCGATTCTGTGACGGCAGTGACCGCCCTCAAGGGTAAGGTCGATAGAGCCGTCCTGCTTTCTGTCAAAGTCAACTCCGTAATTGAGCAGATTCTTAACGTCCTTCGGACCCTGCTCGACAAGTATGCGTACATTGTCGATATTGTTCTTGTAGCCGCCGGCTATAAGAGTATCCTTGATGTGCAGTTCGTAGTTGTCGTTTGACGTGTCCATTACAGCGGCGACACCGCCCTGTGCGAGAGCCGAGTTGCACAGCGTCAGCTCACGCTTTGAGAGCATAAGTATCTGCATACTGCTGTCAAGGTTGAGTGCGGCATAAAGACCTGAAACGCCTGTGCCGACAATTATTACGTCGTATTCTTTGAACTTCATAAAGATTACCACCTTTTGCGGATTACCGCATAAATTTACTTTATTATTGATTATTTATAAACCGGAAAGGAACATTATGAACGAATCAACCGTAAACAATCCGATCTTAAAGGAAAACGAATCGACCCGTGCCATACTCGCAGGAGTAGATACCGGCGAATATGATGCGGAAATATCTATGGACGAGCTTGAAGAACTGGCTGAAACCGCAGGTGCGGTGACTGTATGCCGTATTATTCAGAAACGTCCTGCTATCGAAAGTGCGACAATTCTGGGCGAGGGCAAGATTGAAGAACTCAGTGCCGCCGCAAAGGATCTTGACGCACAGCTTATTATATTTGATATGGAGCTAAGCTCAAGCCAGATACGCAATATCGAGGATATAACCTCGGTGCGTGTTATCGACCGCACAATGCTTATCCTTGACATATTCGCCGGCAGAGCAGTGACAAACGAGGGAAAGCTTCAGGTTGAACTGGCTCAGCTTAAATACCGTCTGCCGCGTCTTATGGGAATAGGTACGTCATTGTCACGTCTTGGCGGCGGTATAGGAACGAGAGGACCGGGTGAGACCCAGCTTGAAACCGATCGCCGTCACATAAGACGCAGAATAGATAAACTCAGCGATGAGCTTAAAGAGCTTGAAAAACGCCGTGATCTGTCACGCCGCCGCCGTAAGAAAGACAGCGTATGCGTCGGTGCTATCGTAGGATATACGAATGCCGGAAAATCGACCCTGCTCAATGCACTTACAGGCGCAGGTGTTCTTGCGGAGGACAAGCTGTTCGCAACGCTGGATCTTACATCAAGGGCAATAGAACTGCCCGACGGAAGAAGTCTTACGCTTGTAGATACCGTAGGACTTATAAGACGGCTTCCTCACCACCTTGTAGAAGCGTTCAAGTCAACGCTTGAAGAAGCGGCAAGTGCGGATATTATCCTGCACGTCTGCGATGCGTCCGATCCTGAGGCAAGAGAAAAGGCAGAAACAACGCTTTCTCTGCTGTCGGAGCTTGGATGCGGCGAAATACCGGTAATAACCGTTCTCAATAAATGCGACAAGCTCGATTATGAACTGCCGCCCGCAGAAAATACCGTAATGATTTCCGCAAAGAACGGCACGGGATTTGACGAACTGCTGAAAGCCATATCGGATAATCTTACCGACAAGGTAAGCCGTATGGAAATGCTGATACCGTATGACAAGTCGGGACTTGCGGCGGCTCTCCACTCACACGGAAAGGTGCTGAGCGAGGAATACCTCGAAAACGGCATCGCCGTAACCGCCCTTGTGGACAAGTTGCATAAGTATGAGTATGAGGAGTTTGTCATCTGACGATATACATTACAGCCCGAAAGGGCTGTTTTGTTTTACCCGCCGCAATCAGATCTGTACCTCAGTACCTCCGACGGGACGAATAGAAAGAACGTGACAGCTTCCTGCACCGAATACCTTTTCTATATCAACTATAAAGCTCTTTAAAATATCCTGCGGAACGAATGCCTGAATAGTACCGGCAAAGCCTCCGCCGTGAACTCTGCACGCACCCTTTCTTGTAAGAGCGTGTTCCGCAACGTTCAGTGCTATGCCTACCGCCTGATGCGTATAGTCCGAAACGGCAAAAATATTCTGTAAGTACTTGTAGCTTGAGTTTCCGCTTTCGTTTATCGAGCTTAGGAAATCATCGAAATGCTGATGCTTAAGCGAATGTACCAGCTTGTCCACACGCTCGTTTTCCTCGAAGAAATGGAGCGCACGCAAAACCGCACGGTCGCCGTACTTCTGCCTTAAGATACCCATATTGAGTATTACATCCGCACGGGAGATTTCACGCAGACATTCTGCGGAGAAGTAGCCTGCTATAGCTTTCATCTCACGGGGGATAGCGGCATATTCGTCTGTAAGGTCGGCATGATCGGCCTTTGTATCAATTATGCACAGTGCGTGTCCGTATGACGAGAAATCAACGGGGATATTCTCAATGATAGGTGCCTGTGTATTCTTGAAGTCGATAGCAACGAAACCGCCTACCGAGCTTGCCATCTGATCCATAAGTCCGCTGGGCTTGCCGAAATATTCGTTCTCGGCGTACTGTGCTATCTGAGCAATTTTCACCGCACTGATACCGCCTGCGTTGTATATGCCCGAAAGTATATTTCCTATAAGTACTTCAAATGCCGCAGAGCTTGAAAGACCCGATCCCTTCATAACGTTTGACGTTGTGTATGCTCTGAAACCGCCTATATTCAGACCGTTGTTTTTAAAACCGGCGGCAACGCCTCTTATAAGAGCGGCAGATGAATTCTTTTCGTCCTCGTGAACAGAAAGGTCAGATATGTCAACCGAATCTTCGGGAAAGCCCTCGCTCTTTATCGTGATGATGTTGTCGTCAGTAGGCTCTACAACGGCGATAACGTCAAGGTTTACACTTGCCGCAAGCACCTTGCCGTGATTGTGGTCGGTGTGGTTGCCTCCGACTTCTGTACGGCCGGGTGCGGAAAAATAACGAAGCTGTTCGCTGTCGCCGAAGATGCTCCTGAATTCCTCCGCAGATTTTTCATATCTTTCTCTCTGCGCCGCTACAGCACTTTCCGGATAAATCTCCTCAAGGGTGTGAATTGTCTTTTTTGCCATGATCGTTTCCTTTCATTTTGCTTTATCTGCTTTATCTTTTCTCCCGTAGGGAGTTTAATCCTTTTCCGTATAGAACATTCTGTACTTGGTCGAATTATGATAGCTTACGCTCAGCACAAGCCCTATCGCCACAAACAGACACATTCCCGATGTACCGCCTGCACTGAAAAACGGGAGCGGTATGCCGATAACGGGAGCGATGCCGAGTACCATTCCGATATTTACTGTTGTATGGAATACTATAAGAGCAAATACGCCTATGCAGATAAGTCTGCCGAGAGTATCCTTTGCACCGCTTGCATTTGACAGGATCTTAAGCGACAGAGTCGCTATAAGCACTACCACCAGAAGACAGCCGAGCAACCCCATAGTCATTCCGATATACGAAAAAATGAAGTCATTGTGAATCTCGGGAACATAGGTATAATCTCCTCCCGAAAGCCCAAGCCCTGTAAGTCCGCCCGAGCCTAAGGCTATTTTTCCCACACGCTGCTGCATATATATTCCCAGTGCTTCGTCCTCCTGCATCTGTGTGTCCCACAGTACCTGAAAACGCTTCTGCTGGTGCGGCTGCATGAGGTAATTCCATAAAACGTAGACAGCCGGAGGAATAGCCACCGCTATCATTACGAGATATTTCCACGAAAGCCCTGCCGCAAACATCATGCAGATGAAGATGAACAGGAATACCAAAGCCGAGCCGTCGTCGCCCGTCTGCCTTATAAGCAGTGTGGGTATCGCTCCGTGAATGCACAGCAGGATAAAGTGTATCGGCTCGTTCATTCTGTCCTCAACCTTTGACAGATGAACGGCAAGCGAAAGTATAAAAGCGAGCTTCAGTATCTCAGACGGCTGTATCGTCATTATACCGAGATCAAGCCAGCCTATATCATCTGCGCCTTCACGCTGTATTCCGAGAGGTGTGAACAGCAGTAATGTCAGCCCCATTGCCAGCGGAACGTATATAAACCAAAGCTTCGCCAGATATTTATAGTTGATTGCCGCCAGTGCCATCGCTATTACAATTCCTGCGATAAAGGCTATAATCTGCGTCTTATACTGGCTTGCGGTAACTGCCGAGCTTATATCGTTTTCATAAAGGGTATACTGGATAAATACGGCAAAGAAAGCAATGCCCATACACATGAACAGCAGCAGCTTATCAAGTTTTCCGAAATAGGTCTTAATTTTGCTTAGAATAAGTTTCATAAAGCTGTGTTCCTTTTAATATAAATGCGGTTTCAACCGCAGTCGATTTTACAATTACAGATAAGTATATTATACTCGAAAAATGCGCTCTTTTCAAGCGAATTGCAAATAAAAGCGTCCTTTACATCAAATTTGCAAATTAAATACAAAAAGCCGAAGAATTATCAACAATTCTTCGACTTTTTCAACAAGTGACATTAAAATACATCCTGCGGTCTTACGGCACGCTGCAGACGTTGAGAAACACACGCAGACAAGGAAACCGCCCCGACAGGCGTACAAAGGTACGTTGAGGGGCGGTTGACGCAGTAAGCAAAAATGCTTTCGCACAGCCGTTTTTTTACGGCTGTGCGAAATTCTTTTTATTTATCGGATTTTTAGTTTGTCTGAAACTCTTTATCTGCATTTTTGCGGTGCGTGGGTTTATTGACAGTCTGAGGATACGCTCAGCATCCCTTTATTCTTATGCTTTCGGTAAATACTGTCTTTGCTTCCGACAGCGACAGCGGACGTGAACAGTAGTAGCCCTGTATCCTGTCAATATCGAACTTCTGCACTGTATCAAGCTGTTCCTTGTCCTCAATGCCCTTTACACATACGGTAAGCTTACGGCATTTTGCAAGATGGATGACCGAGCTTACAAGCTCAGTGTCAAATTCGTCCTCGTGATTCATAAACAGCTTTGCCGGAAGATTCACAAGGTTGACGTATGAGTTTTTGAGGACCTTTAACGAAATATTCCCCGTGCCGTATTTATCTATGGCAATATTTACACCGAGAGTACGCAGATCGTGCAGGATATGGGTGCTGTCGCTGTAGAAAATGTTGGCCTTTACAGGAATTTCGAGTATCAGCGAGGACGGAGGGAGTGCGCTTTCTTCAAGAGCGTGACGTACCTGAGTTACGATTTCGGCAGATTGCGGTTCGCCTGCGGTAAGATTTACGCTGACGGTAAAATTCTCAAAGCCTGCGTCCTGTATCTCCTTGCAGAATTCGCACGAACGCTCCATTACCCAGCCGTCTATGACGTGGGATAAACCGAGATTTTCAGCCATAGGGAACAAAGTTGAGTTAGGAATATTGCCGTACTGATCGTCGTGCCAGCGTACAAAGCTCTCACAGCCGATTATACTGCCGTCAACCGCACTGAAGGACGGCTGAAAACGCAGTGAAAAGCCCCTCATACCGTCGTTTATACATTCTCTTATATGCTGTTCAAGGCTTGCCGCAAACATTCTTGTACGCTCAAGCGAGCCTGAATAGAAGGCGTAGCTGTTCTGCTTGAATTCTCTTGCACGGTACATTGCCGTGCTTGCCGCCTTGCAAAGCTCCTCTGCATCCTCGCCGTTTTCGGGATAGAACGCTATGCCAAGACTGCAATGGATTGAATGCTCATCCTCACCGAATTTCCACGGCTTTGAAAAACGGTGTATCAGCATTTCGACAAGATTTTTAGCTTCATTGTCGGTACAATCCGGAAGATTAAGCATAAAAATCGCATTTGTGAAATAATATACACCAATATCCTTTACGGGCAGGTCCTTAAGATACTGAGCGATACTGCGCAGCAGCATATCCGAATAGGTGTGACCGTAAACTGCGGACAGAGTGCGTGTGTTGGTGACCTTGAAAGCGATAAGCGAGCCTTTTGTATTACGCTTCATTATCTTGTCAAGATCCTTGTTCAGCCTTGCACGGTTCGGAATATTGTAGATAGCGTCATAAAAGGCAAGCTGACGCATACGCTTCTGCGACTGCTCCAGCTTATCCTGCGTTTCCTTACGCATCATAAGCGAGGAGATTATCTGTGAAATGTTGCGGAGCTGTTTACGCTCACGCTGTGTCCAGTTATGTTCCTTTTCAATCGTCTGGAACATTATAAGGCTGTCAAAAGTGCCAGAATTTATCAGCTTGAAGATAGCATACGACTTGATACCGAACTTTGCAAGGTCGTTGGTATCCGTGTCCGAAAAAGCCGATGACGTAAGGCTCATATCCTCACGTATCGAGGTGCAGTCAAGTGCGGTGTCGCCGTCTATTTCAAGAGGGAGGTGGCGGTACTTGTAATCCTTGCACCAGCACAGCTCCTGAGTAAAATCATCACGGTCGATTATGGTTATCCTGTCAAGGTGAAAATAATCGCCTATAAGCTCTGTAACGGAGTTTAACGCAATATCTGCGCTTTTGCTCTGCATTATGATAGCGTAGATATTATTCAGCAGTATCTGCTCCTCGACATTCTGACCCAGCAGCTTGTTGGCGTTCTGCGAATTGTCCATTTCCGAAAGAACTACAACAAATGCGTTCGCCATACGGGAAACTGTCTGTACAAGCGTTTCCCACAGCTGAATGTTGTCATCGAGCAATTCCTGCGTTTTCGCTCCCAGTATCCACGTTCCGCTGACAAGGTGATTTATGCGGATATTCTTTTTCTTCTGATATGCAAAATCATCGGGAGAAAGGGATTTATGCTGTGTTTTCGGCGCACATATCAGCTTTCCTTTTTCGTCAAATATGGCGGAATAAAGCTGTGGCACGGCAAAAGGACGCTGTATGCTTGTAAGGTAGTCGACATCAAGCACATCGGCAAGACCCGGTGCGCCTTTTTTAAGTTCGGACAGCTTTATGTTGTGCTTTTTGCGGAATTCGTTATATACAAGGTCGTCACCCGCTGTTTCAAGGTAGGTCGATACATCGCACATCGTTCCCTCAAAACGCACAGGTCTGCCGTACTCTGCATATACCGCCTTGCACGAAAGGAAAAACCAGTGATATTCATCGTTCACCATAAAACGACAATGAGCCTCAAAACGCTTTTCCTCGTCCTGTGATACATCGGTGAACATTTCGGTTATCGGAGGAATATCATCGGGATTTATCAGCTCTAAAAGAGAAGGGTAGGTTTTCTCGGAATGTTCGCCCGGATTTACGGTAAAGGGAAAATCCCGTGAAAAGCCGATTATTATATTTATAAACTTCTGACCGTTGGTGTTTAACTGCACCTTATTCGCCTCCTTGGGCTAATATGTATGTAATAGTTCAATATAGTAAACTGTTAAAGTGGGGCAACGCAATTAAAATAACTGAAATCAAAGGCAGTGAAATATGATTGCTTTACAGATATACACAGTACCGCCATTATGATTTTATTTAATTTTACCATAAAAAAGAACGCAAATCAAGCTATTTTGTAAATTTTCACAACATTTTCGTTTTATTTTTTGATTATATTCGGGAAAAAGCGTCAAAAAAGCCCGTAGCCTAAGCCTACGGGCGCAGATTGTTGATAAACCGATTGTTATTAAAGCTAACGCAGTGAAATATATCGCCAACACCGCTTAAAACAGTTCCGATACCGACAAGGTATTGATAATTTCGTGAGTGTACCGGTGCAACTGCTCTAACAATGATTCTTCAAAAAAACGCTACTAACCTAAGATATATGTACTAACCTGCGGACGTGTAGCGTTAAGCGTTCCTGAACTTACAGGATATACAATGTTCAGGTAGTTTTACGAGTTCCGCCAACACCCCGACGGGGTGGGGGTGTGAGTAAGGAAAGAGGGAGCCACGCTGAGCATTGCTTTAGCAATGCTCCCGCTCCTCACGTCGCTCAAGAGGAATAACTGATTTGGGAGAGAACCTAAGAGTATAGGGCTGAGTCTTGCTTACGCAAGCACTCGGACGTTTCGCTTTGCTTCACTGGGCTGTCAAGTCCAGCGGAGCTTTAGCGGAGTGCACGAGCCTTGCGTGAGCGAGGCACAGACTTGCACCTAGTCTCTTTGGTTCTTTCCCTCGTTAATATTGACAAGTGCATTGATTTGAATAGCGAACCCGAGAAGTGCTATCTCACAAATAGCACTATCGGTAGCTTATTATCATAGCCAACGCTGAATGATATAGCAGAAGCACATCAAGCAACAGACTTTTTTACAAACATCGCCCGTAGCCTTATCCTACGGGCGATTCTTATAATTTACTCTGCGTCTGACTTATCCGCACTTTCCTGTACCTGCGGCTTGCTTACCGAGGCAATATCATTCATATGGCTGACGGTCATAAGATAATCCACCTTGCTTTGTACGCCGTCCTTTGTGGCTGTACCGGTCTGTTCCATTGAGGTGCAGTATCCGTCTTTATCAATCGTATACACAACGCTGAAGCTGTCAAGGTCGCCGACAAGACCGAGCTGAGAAGCCATTGAGCTGTTGAGCTTTGAAACATCGTACTGCATAGTGATTACTTTTGCGTCTGCTGTATTCTTTACTTCAGAACTTGTCACGCTTTCGGGCTTTATGAATATCATACCCTCTGCGGTCATAGACATCTTGTTTGTGCGTGTGTAGCATACATAATCCTTATCGCCGCTCACAAGAGTATGCCATTCGCCGTCGGAATAATAGTTGTACTCCGAGCCGTTGTGATATTCATAATATTTTGTCTTGCCGTCTGTGCCGAAATAGCTGTACGATAGGGTATCGCTCTTATCGTAGCAGAATGTCAGCTCCTGCGTAACCGTACCGGTCTGCTTATCCGTAACCGTGATTTCGGCTGAATACAGCGAGGAATACAGCTTTCGCGCGTTTTCTATGTCGCTGTAGCCGTCAATATGCGAATAATCGGCATTGCACGCCGTTATTGACGCCGCAGCCGTTAAAGCCGTGATAAATGCGGCTGTGATTTTTCCTGTTCTTTTCAATATAATGCTCCTTTGGAATCTGAACAGTAAAGACTGTTAAATAAAAATACAGCGGGTGACCTGCTTTACGCAAAATCCCCGCTGTTTCTTTATAAATGTAATTCTGTCCGTCTACACTTTTCTACACGTCTACACATCGGGTCGTTGCCCGATATACACTACTTGGTCGGGAGTGTGAATTATTCTGCAAAACCGCTTTCAACGAGCTTTACAAGGCCGTCAACAGCAAGCTGCTCATCAGAGCCGTCAGCAATGATTCTGATAGTTGTACCGCCTACAATGCCGAGTGAAAGGATACCGAGAAGGCTCTTTGCGTTTACTCTTCTTTCTTCCTTCTCAACCCAGATCGATGACTTGTACTCGTTAGCCTTCTGGATGAAGAATGTTGCGGGTCTTGCGTGTAAACCTACCTGATTCTTAACGCTTACTTCTTTAACAAACATGATTGGTTACCTCCGTAAAATCGTATTATCTTTCCGTCGAGCTGTCCGCATTGAGATGTTATGCGGTATCTCTGCTCTGTACCTATAGTATATCCAAATGTTCTTTGTTCGTCAACAAAGATTTTTCAATTTGTCAATTTTTCTGCGATTATTTTTCACTTTTGTTCAATAGTCCTTAAACATTTCACGATAGTTTGTGTGATATGCACAAAAAACTTTCAACAAAGTATTCAACATATACATTAGTTTTCAACCGTTTTGCTTATTTTGGTTGTTTTACCATTTGAAATGCTTTGCCTTTATGGAAATGGCTGTCGCTGAAAACAAGGCTTCTCCGATAGTTTGCTTTAAGCCGAAATCACAGCCTGCACCTGAAATCATCATAGGAGAACTCTCTTATTTTCCGCATACCAAGCGAGGTATTATAATATATTGACGGCAGAGCCATACCGTTGAACGTGTTGTTCTTTACCATTGAGTATATGGACATATCGCACAGCACAAGGCGGTCGCCCGGTTTAAGCGGCTCGTCGAACGAATAATCTCCTATCACATCGCCTGCAAGGCAGGTGTTACCGCCAAGCCGCACAGTGACAGCCCTTTCGCCCTTTTCGCCTGCAATGTTGCCGTTTGGCTGAATGATAACTGGACGGTACGGCATTTCAAGCACATCGGGCATATGGCAGGCGGCTGAAGCGTCAAGTATCGCTATATCGTCCTCGCCGTTTACTTTTCCGTCTATCACGTCAAGTACCGTTGTTACAAGAAATCCTGCGTTCAGAGCGACAGCCTCGCCCGGCTCAAGATACACCTCAAGTCCGTATTCATTCTTGAAATGGTTTATCACCTCAACAAGCGTGTCAATATCGTAGTCGTCCCTTGTTATATGGTGTCCTCCGCCGAAATTTATAACGCTCATCTTATCAAGATACTTGCCGAACTGCACCCCGACCTCCTTTGCGGTACGCTTTAAGTCGTCGCTGTTCTGCTCGCAGAGCGTGTGAAAATGAAGTCCGTCTATTTCGTCAAGGATCTCCTCGCCGTAACGCTTTATGTCCTCCTCGAATGAAGCAAGCGTCTGTCCGAGCCTCGAACCCGGGGCGCACGGGTCGTATATCTCGTGTCCCTCCTGCGTGGAAAATCTCGGATTTACACGGATAAGGCAGTGCTTGTCCTTTACTGCGTCACGGTGCAGGGCAACCTGCCTTATTGAATTGAACACAAAATGTCCTGCGTACTTTGTAAGCTCGTTTATTTCCTTATCTGTATAGGCAGGAGAGAAAACGTGCGTTTCATTGCCGAAATATTCATATCCGAGCCGAGCCTCATACAGTCCGCTTGCGGTAGTGCCGCTGAGATAGCCGCTTATCAGAGGGTAGGTGCTGTACATCGAAAACGCTTTCTGCGCCAGAAGTATCTTACAGCCTGTCATATCCTGTACGCTTTTCAGTATCTCGCAGTTGCGTCTGAGATAGCATTCTTCTGTGACATAGCACGGGGTATCCGGTTTGTTTATATCAAAAGTCGGTGTGTTCATATTTTGCTCCAGTCTGTTTCATATTAATAAGCAAAAACTAAGTCTGCAACCGTATTTTAGCACAATGCAAAGGAAAATGCAATATAAAGCCGTAATGAATCAAGGCTGTTCGCTGTCGCACTTTATCCCCTGATAAGTATCCCTCAGCTTCATTTGACGGTCAATGCCGCCCAGTACCGCTATCTTATCTGCACTCCACATCGGCGCAACAAGATATTTTTTATCCGCATCGCCTGTAATGCGCTCTATGATTATATCTGCTGGGAGATATTCAAGCTGTGAGATTACTGTATCTATGTACTCGTCACGGGTGAGCGGAACGTAACCGCCCGACAGGAAGAGCCGTTCAAGAGCGGTGCCGTGATTTATATGAAGAAGGTGTATCTTCACGGCGGCAGGGTGCAGACGGGCGACCTCCTTTGCGGTATCTAACATATCGGCTTTTGTTTCGCCCGGTAATCCGTCAATCAGGTGCAGACAGGTGCGTATGCCGGATTCTTGCAGTTTACGGTAGCCCTCAAAAAATTCGTCATAGCTGTAGCATCTGTTGATGATTTGTGCCGTTTTATCGTGGACGGTCTGCAAGCCAAGCTCCACAGTGAGATGGGTCTTGCTGTTTATGTCGCAGAGCAGGGCAATAACATCATCGGGAAGGCAGTCGGCCCTTGTGCCGATTGAAATTCCGTGTACTCCGGAATCAAGCGCCGCCGTGTATGCCTCTTTAAGCGTTGCGACAGGTGCGTATGTGTTGGTGTTTGCCTGAAAGTAGGCTGTAATGAGGCTGTTCGGGTGTTTCTTGTATATACGTTCCTTTTCTGCAGCAAGCTGACGCTTTACGCTGTCGTAGATTTCGCCGTTCGATTTTTCGGTGAAGTAGCCGCTTCCGCCCATACAGTAGATACATCCGCCCGTGCCTTTTGTGCCGTCTTTATTCGGACAGGTAAAGCCAGCGTCAATGACCGCCTTGAATACCTTGCTGTTGAACGATGATTTATTATAGTAATTCAACGTGTGATAACGCTTGTTGTCATCGGAATATATAAAAGGGTTTGTACTGTTCATAGTTCTCCTTAAGCTGTTAAAAAATTATGATACACACTAAAACAAATATACCCGTGTAAATGTAATAGCAAAATTAATCAATGCTTTCATATTTCTTAATCAGACTTTACAATTGCGGTATTGACTTTAACACCGGCGGGGTGTATAATAAACTGGTATCTGCATACAGCGGATATAATACAGAGGTATAGACATAACAGGAGGAAATAATTATGCCATTTTGTCCTAAATGCGGAACAGAGTATCAGGACGGCTCAAAGTTCTGTGCAAAATGCGGTGCAAACCTTGACGGTTCAGTTGCACCTGTTCCGATAAATCAAAAACCGGGCTTTTTTCAGGAAATACTTGATACCAGGGACGTAACATCAACAATGGACGCCAACGATATAAATGCAGGTAAAGCAATGTCGATACTCGCATACTGTGCGGTACTGGCTTACATACTTGTAACGTGGCTGTTAGGCGATTTTTTTGCTGTGATCGTACTCGCAGGCTTGCTCGTAGCTCCCTGTATCGCCGCAAAGAAGTCGGGCTTTGTAAAGTATCACCTTTCGATGATATTCCCCGCAATACTTGCCGTAATGGCAGTCCGTGCTGTAGAAGGCTCGATTGCCGCTTTCTTCTATAATCTTATATCCAATCCCGTATATGATTATATAAGCAACTATGTCGGTATGGTGAGAACAGAAACGGTAATCGGCACGATCGTTGCGTGGGTAATACATATTATATTCATGGCAATACCGGTTCTTGTACTTGTCGCAGGACTTATAAACTCTGCCAACGGTAAAGCTAAGGAGCTCCCGCTTATCGGCAGATTCAAGATGATATTTGAAAAGTAAGCACATACTTAAACAGCCTTCGCTTTTTGCGGAGGCTGCAGCTTGTAGAAAAGCCCCGATTCGTTTGCGAATCGGGGTTTTTCTACAGTCTGAGCGTAAATCCGTGTCCGGATTTACGCTTTCGCTACTCGACTGTATTTATTTTAGCATTTTGATTTCGTTTTTGTCAAGCCGACAGAAAAATTTCGGCGTTTTTATAATTCCTCGGTGGTAAAAACGAGGCGGATTTGTCCGAAATTTCACCGCATTATATAAATATGATAAGCGGCAAAATGACGGTTATTTCCCTGCGCCCCAGTATTTCCTGTCAAGGCTTCTGAAATTTACCGCCGAGGATATATCCTGCCGCCTTATTATCTCGCTTCCTGCAAGGTCAGCACAGGTGCGAGCGACCTTAAGTATCCTGTCGTATGCCCTTGCCGACAGCCCCATTTTATCAAAGCAGTCGGAGAGCATCTTCTTTGCGTTTTCGTCCATAGGACACATTTCGTGAAGATATGCAGGAGGTATCTTGGAGTTCGAGCGTATTTCCGTACCTGCAAAACGCTTTTGCTGTATTTCTCTTGCTTTCATTATACGTTCAAGCACGGCACTGCTCGGTTCGCCCTTTTTCGCACTGCTTATTTCCTCGTAAGATAACTGCGGCATTTCCACCTGTATATCTATTCTGTCAAGAACAGGACGGCTTATCTTGCCGAGATAGTTCTGTATCATATTCTGAGAGCAGGTGCATTTTCCCTTCGGGTTGCCGAAGTTTCCGCAAGGGCAGGGGTTCATTGCGGCAACAAGCATAATATCGCACGGGTATGACACCGACCCTTGCGCTCTTGATATGGTTATAATTCCGTCCTCAAGCGGTTGTCTGAGCGTTTCAAGCGTCCTGCGGTCAAACTCCGGCAGCTCGTCAAGAAATAATACTCCGTTATGTGCGAGTGATATTTCACCCGGACGTGGGATACTTCCGCCGCCGATAAGACCTACTGCCGAGGCAGTGTGTGATACGCTTCTGAACGGGCGAACCGTGACTATCGGCTTTTCACGGTCAAGCATACCTGCTATTGAATGTATTCCTGTTGTTTCGATACTTTCGTCAAAGGTCATCGGAGGAAGAATAGACGGTATACGCTTTGCTATCATGCTTTTTCCCGTACCGGGAGGACCTATGAGAAGTACATTGTGGAAGCCTGCGGCGGCTACCTCCAGAGCGTGACGGGCGAGTGCCTGACCCTTTACATCGGATAAGTCCTCCGTTTCAAACATCTCTGCGGACGGAACGTAGGGAGGTTCGGGCGATATACGCTTCTTTCCTGTGAAATGGTTTATTAGGTCGGAAATGTGGCTTATGCCGTATACGGACAGACCCTCGACAACGGACGCTTCCTTGGCGTTTTCGGCAGGGAGAAACAGCCGTTTTATACCGCATTTCTTGGCTTCTATCGCCATGCTGATAATTCCGCCCGTGAAAACAAGCGAGCCTCCGAGCGAAACCTCTCCGATAAAGGCGCAGTCCGATAAATCATCGGTTATTATATTATTTACCGCAAGAATGGCGGCGATTATCGTGAAGTCGTACAGCGAGCCGCATTTGCGCACGTCTGCCGGAGCAAGATTTACTGTGAGCCGCTGACCGCTGACGGAGATCCCGATACCCGATAACGCACCCTTGATACGCATTTTGCTTTCCTGCACCGCAAGGTCGCCCAGACCTACTATATCGAAGGACGGCTGACCTCTTGAGGATATTATTTCTGCGGTGACTTTAAAGGCATTCATACCGAAAAGTCCCATACCGTTTACCTGAGAATACATATTTACACCCGTTTCATATCATTTTAAGTGATTGCTATGTAATGATTATACAACGTTTTAGGTATATTTTCAACAAAAACGGGAATTTTTGATTTCAAAAAATTTAATAATATTTTTACGATTTTATTTGCATTTACGGCGGAAAAATGTTATACTGTTTGGTGAATGGAATTTTAGGTTAGCCACAGCTATATTTAGCTAATTTTAAATACAGCGAACTGTGCTACCGTTTTATACAGAAAGGACAGATTATTATGGCAAACACTACAGAGCTTTATAACGAATGGCTTGAAAAAGCGGTCAAGGATCCCGATTTAAAGACAGAGCTTGAAAGCGTAAAGGGCAAGGACGAAGAAATAAACGACCGTTTCTACCGTGATCTTGAATTCGGCACGGGCGGTCTGAGAGGCGTTATCGGCGCAGGTACAAACAGAATGAACGTTTATACCGTAGGTAAGGCTACTCAGGGTCTTGCAAACTACCTCAAGAACACAGGCAAGAGCGATCTTAAGGTTGCTGTTGCATACGACAGCAGAATAAAGTCTGACGTATTCGCAAAGCACGCCGCTTCGATATTTGCCGCAAACGGCATTACAGCAAACATCTACACAGAGCTTATGCCCACACCTATGCTTTCTTGGGCTGTAAGAGCGCTCGGCTGTGACGCAGGTATCATCGTTACCGCAAGCCACAACCCTGCAAAGTACAACGGCTATAAGGTTTACGGAAGCGACGGCTGTCAGGTTACTCTTGAAGCCGCTGAAAAGATTCTCGGCGAGATCGAGAAGCTCAATATCTTCGCAGACGTAAAGAGCGGCGACTTTGAGCAGTTCGTAAACGAAGGAAAAATCAAGTACATCGGTCAGGATGTTATTGACGAATATATCGCAAACGTTAAAAAGCAGTCCATCCACCCCGAGCTTTGCGCAAAGAGCGGACTTAAGGTCGTTTATACTCCTCTTAACGGTGCAGGCAACAAGCCCGTTCGCCGTATCTTAAAGGAAATCGGCATAAACAACGTTGTAGTTGTTAAGGAACAGGAAATGCCCGACGGCAACTTCACTACCTGCCCCTATCCCAACCCCGAGATAAAGGAAGCTCTGCACTTAGGCCTTGAGCTTTGCAAGACAGAAAAGCCCGACTTACTGCTTGCTACCGACCCCGACAGCGACCGTGTAGGTATCGCAGTTCCCGACGGTGACAAGTATGTTCTGTTCACAGGTAACGAGGTAGGCGCAATGCTGCTCGAATATATCTGCAAGGAGCGTACAGCCGCAGGCACAATGCCCGCAAACCCCGTTGCAGTAAAGACAATAGTTACGACCGATCTTGTAAAGGCTATCGCCGCTAAGTACGGCGTAGAACTCAGAGAAGTTCTCACAGGCTTCAAGTTCATCGGTGAGCAGATAGGCTTCTTAGAGGCAAAGGGCGAGGAAAACAGATATATCTTCGGCTTCGAAGAGAGCTACGGCTACCTTGCAGGCTCTTATGTAAGAGATAAGGACGCTGTTGTGGCATCTATGCTTATCTGCGAGATGGCGGCATTCTATCGTTCACAGGGTATTTCTCTTGTACAGGCAAGAGCAAAGATGTACAGCGACTACGGCTTCTACTGCAACAAGCTTGATACGTTCACTTTCGAGGGCGAAACAGGTATGAAGAAGATGAACGCTATCATGGATACTCTCAGAAACGAAAAGCTTGACTCTGTTGCAGGTCTTAAGGTTATCGGCAAGGCTGACTACAAGCTCAGTGTAAAGACAGACTACGAAAGCGGCAAGACAGAAGAACTCACACTTCCTAAGTCAAACGTTATCACATTCTACCTTGAGGATAACGCAAGCGTAGTAATAAGACCCTCCGGTACTGAACCTAAAATCAAGCTTTACTACACAACAGTAGGCACAAGCGTTGAAGATGCGGCTGAAAAGCAGGTTAAGCTCTCGGCAGATTTCACAAAGATAGTAGGCTGAACAAGCTGTTAATACACAAGTTTCAGAAAATTTTGAAAAAACTATTGCAAAACAGTTTTGTATATGCTATAATAGTAACCTAAGCGTGAAAGCGCAGTATTCTGAAATCATAGCGAAAGCTGTAATTTAGATTAATTCTAAAGGTCAGGAGGTGACAGCATGAAAGAAGGTATCCACCCTAACTACCAGCCCACCACTATCAAGTGTGCTTGCGGCGAGGTTATCGAAACAAGATCAACCAAGCAGGATATAAAGGTTGAAATCTGCTCGAAGTGCCACCCTTTCTTTACAGGAAAGCAGAAGTTGGTTGACACAGGCGGACGTGTTGACAAGTTCAAGAAGAAGTACAATCTTGACAAGTAATGAAAAAAGAGGATCGTGGTTTTCACGGTCCTTTTTGTTTTAAGCACGGCGTACAGCCGTGCTTGTTTTTTGCTATGCCTGCATTTGATTTTTTCAAAGGCGAAGGGAGTATTTAGCAAGGCTGTTGCAAAAAAGTAAAAAATCAGCCGTGCATCGCCTTGATGCACGGCTTTTATGTTATTGGCTGTTCTTTTCAAAGGTCGGCGTACCCTTTGCGTAGCTTCCGTCACGCTGTCTTACAAGCGATTCATTCTTACTGCAGTCGATTATTGCGACCTTGCCGAGAATTTCTCCGCTTTCGTTGCTGAGTATCAGCGTTTCGCCGGTTTTAAGGCTGAAATTCGTCTGCATTTTCATCAGCGTATTTTCAGACTTGTTGTTCTTGCACACTATCGTAAGCGTTGAATGAGGCTTTACGTTGACAGTGGGTATCTTGTAGCGGTTAAGCATATCGTCCTTATCCGTAAGATAAAGACCTTTTGTTGATACGTCGTTGTCATTGGGGTTGTAAAGCTCTATCCAGTCGTCATCGCCGCCCGTGTACACTTCGCTTATATACAGCAGATCGCCTGTAGACGAAGTTTTTTCGCTTCGTGCGTTTATTGTTATCTTGCCCTTTTTAGCCATTGAGCTGTCGATAGTTATCTCACGGTCGGTATAGGTCTTGCCGTTTATTTCCCAGCTTGTGAAGGTGTAGCCCGACATATCCTCGGCTGTCAGCTTTACCTTGTAGGGTGTGAAATATTCGGCTGTTACCGTATTTGAGTCCTTGACGGTCTGAATGTTCATAGTGACCTTAAGACCCTTTGCACCGTTCAGCTTTACCTTGTATGTATCGTCCTTGTCTATTCCGAAATTCTTGCAGATGTCGCCGAGAATGATATTTGCACGCTTGTCGGCGAACTCTCTTATCTCGTTTCTGCTGTTTTCAAACGTACCCTCGTTTGCCCACGTTGACGTGATGCCCTTGTTCAGAGCATAAAACTGTTCCTTATCGCTGTCTGCAAGCTTCTGCTCAAGCGTTGCCAGAATATTTTCAGAGCTGAACGCACCGCCTATAAGGTCGCAGAGGTTGTTCGCCAGCTTTTCACGCATATCCGCACGTTCCATAAGTGCCGATATAAGCACTGAGCCGCCTGCGGGGTGAGTGCCGTTTAAAATCTTGGTCAACGTCTTGTTTGCGTATCCGTCCGAATAAAGTCCCCAGGCAAATTCTGCGTCGTAGAAGAAATATCTCCACTTGCCGTCTTGATACTTGCTTGTGACCTCTTCGCCGTCTGACGCAACATACCGCCACACTTTATAGTTGTTTCCGGGCCAGTCACGGTTGTCGATAAATAACTGCATTGCGAGGTAGTGCATATAGTTGTCTATGTCCACCATAGAGCAGAACTGCTCGAATTTCTTGTCGTCGGTAAGTCCGCTCTTTGCAAGCTCAAGGACTTTGTTATAATCGTCTGCCGCACCTTCTGCGTTTTCATCGACTATCTTGCCCTCGGCTTTTCCGACCACCTGATAGTTGTCCTTCGTACCACCGTAGCGTTCTTCGAGATATGCACGGCTGAAATTCTGATGGAGCCACGCAAAGCCGTAATACTTTCCGTTAAGGAATACTGCCGCAGGGGCGGTCGACTGCGCATCAAGGTAGCCCGACTGCTTCGCAAGCGACATCGAAAGCTCGTCACGCACACCTGCAAATTCACGGTCGTTTGCACCGTTACGCAAAACTATGCGGTCTATCTTTGTGAGTATCGCACCGCTTTCATCTGTGGCATCACTGAAGAACGGGTAGCTGAATTTTCCTTTATCGGCGGTGTACATCGTTCTTGCGATGAGTTTCCACGATTTCTGGTCAACTGCGGCAGAATATGCACCTGCAACTCTTGCGCCTGCCTGCTGTGAAACAAGCAGTTCTCCGCTGCTTGAAAAAGCCTCGACATACATAGGTCTTTCGCCTGCCATACCTTCCTGATTCCAGTTTGCAGGGTCGTTGGGCGTGATTTCGCTTTTTCCGTCATACTCGTTTGCTATCCACTCGTCACGGATCTTTCCTGCTACGGCAATGCCTTTTTCATAATCGTAAAGGTTTTCACTGTCGGTCGAAAGCACGAATACATAAGTGCCTTTTTCAAAACGATCCGACACACCCTTGCCTGTGACATAGCTTTTTGTGAATACTTCGGAAGTGCCGTTCTCGCTTACTGCAATGGCTTTTATCGTCTTTGCGGCGACCTCTCCTGAGCTGTGTACCGTTATGGGATTTGTATATCTGTTTGATTTTTCCGTGGGGGTCTCGCCGTTTGTGGTATAGTAGATCGTTGCCGTTTTATCCTTTGCTTTAAGCTCAACCGATATATCTTCATCGAAAAAGCTGCCGTCAGGAGAGAAGGCAATATCTGTTTTCTGCTTCACCCCGCCGTCCTCGTCCTTTATTATCGGCTGAAGCGGGCTTAACACTTCGGGAAGTCCGCCCTCCGACGATAAAAAAGCGTTATAGGTTATTGCGGCGGCTGTACCTACAGCAACCACTGCGGCAAGAATGCCTGCACGTTTTAATGTTCCGCTGTGAATAAACATGATTCCTCCGTTTAGAATCCAAGGGTTAATGGCACTAAGCCTGTATAGATTCTATTGTAACAGAAAACGTTGTCAAAATCAACGATAATTACAAGAATTCCGCCAAATATTCCGCAAAAAATCAAATGTAAAGATATGGTAACATATTTAAGGAAAATCTGACATACACTTGTAAAAAAGAAAACACAACGAGGAAGGAACGGTATTTCAAATGACGGAATTTTTACCGGAGGGAAGAAGACTTGCATACAAAGAGAACACGGCGGCATTGCAATCAGCCAGAACGCTTATGCAGGCGGCGGTGTCGGGGGCAATACTTGAGGCTTCGTGTACGGTGTGCGATGCGGAGCATAATATGCACGTCGATCTTGGCTGTATGAAGGGGATAATACCTCGCAGTGAGGGCGCAATAGGCATAGAAAGCGGTGCGACACGTGATATAGCGCTTATATCAAGAGTGGGAAAGCCTGTCTGCTTCAGGATAACGAAGATAGACGAAACCGGAAGCGAGCCGTTGGCGATCCTGTCAAGGAAGGCGGCGCAGGAGGAGGCGGACAGGGAATATGTATCAAAGCTTATTCCCGGTGATATTATAGGAGCGAGGGTAACGCATCTTGAACAGTTCGGCTGTTTTGTGGACATAGGCTGCGGCATTGCGTCAATGATACCGATTGACGCTATCTCGGTATCAAGAATAGTTCATCCTGCAAACAGATTTTCGGTAGGCGATGATATTTTTGCGGTGGTGAAAGGTCGGGATCAGGGACATATCTGTCTTACGCACAAGGAACTGCTCGGAACGTGGCAACAGAACGCAGAACGATTTGCGGTAGGAGAAACCGTTCCCGGCATTGTAAGGTCGATAGAGGACTACGGGATTTTTATAGAGCTTGCACCGAATCTCGCAGGGTTGGCGGAGCTTAAAAGCGGAATAAAGGTAGGAGATTGCGCCTGCGTGTATATCAAGGCGATTATACCCGAAAAGATGAAAATCAAACTGATAATTGTAAACTGCTGTGATGACGGCTGTGTCCCGCTTGAAGCGCCGTATTTCATTACTAAGGGGCATATTGACAGGTGGGTGTATTCCACTCCCGATGCACCGAAGTACATAGTTACGGATTTCAGCGAATAGGCGGGTGCCGAAGCGGCACGCCAAATTCCGCCTTTGGAATTGTTGCCATTCAGCTAAAGTTAGTTGAACGGCGGAGTTACACAAAGCAATAATTAATGAATAAAGCGGTTACAGTGCGACACTGTGACCGCTTTTGTATTATTATCGCTAACTGCCCCTCGCCCCACACCAACCCTACCAACTCCGCACTATCCCAATCACTTTTCGTACTGCAATCGTCTGTGTGTTTATACGGTTTCGCATTTGCTCTATCACCCTCCACTACAAAATTTTCCAACACAAAAATCCGCCATTTGAGTAAACAGCGGATTCTTTATATTCAATTCTCAGCACTCGTCAAAATGGTGTCCGGCAGTAAAGCAATAATGTTTTAACAGCGCCCACGTCACCCCACCGTGACCGCCTTTCCGCACTATCCCTTGCTATGCACTATATTCTTGCCATATGAACGCTCTGTTGGCTTTGCGTCCGTGCAAAGCCTTTGGGCGTTCAACTTCGGGCATCCATGCCCGTCCCTTGTCAAAGGGAGCTGGATTGACGGCAAGGCACAAACTGTTGCTTTGTTGCTTTCTGCTTGCGATATGCCCACCCTTTTTATATTGCAAACTTTTCTGCTGTCAAGACGGAGGGATTGCTCTCCATCCGCACCATCAATTAGATTTTCCGCACTATCACCCTCGCTTTTCGTAGGGGAGTGGGCTTGCCCCTCCCGTTGAATCGAAGTTATTGATTTTCTCGGCGTTTTTAATCTGTTAAGTATCAAGGGTAAAACGCAATTCCTTTTTACATTATAACTCTATTAACTTGTTTTTGATAATTGCAGTGATGTTTCGGGAGGGGCAAGCCCCTCCCCTACAAAATTTTCCAACACAAAAATCCGCCATTTGCAATAAACAGCGGATTCTTTATATTCAATTCTCAGCACTCGTCAAAATGGTGTCCGGCAGTAAAGCAATAATGTTTTAACAGCGCCCACGTCACCCCACCGTGACCGCCGCTCCGTACTATCCCTCGAAAAACACTATCACACTTGCCTCCCTTGTCAAAGGGAGGTGGATTGACGGCAATGCACAAACTGTTGCTTTGTTGCTTTCTGCTTGCGATATGCCCACCCTTTTTATATTGCAAACTTTTCTGCTGTCAAGACGGAGGGATTGCTCTCCATCCGCACCATCAATTAGATTTTCCGCACTATCACCCTCGCTTTTCGTAGGGGAGCGTCTGTGTGTGCTTAGTTGGCTTTGCGTCCATTGCAATCGTGGTCGTTTGCGGTCGGTGCGTCCTGCACCGACTTTTTGCGACCACTTGTAAGCATCCGTGCTTAAAGCCCTTGGGCACACACGCTAAGGCATCCTTGCCTCCTTATGAACGCTATGTTGGCTTTGCGTCCTGCAAAGCCTTTGGGCGTTCATTTCAGGCATCCGTGCCTTGCTTGCCCCTCCCGTTGAATCAAAGTTATTGATTTTCTCGGCGTTTTTAATCTGTTAAGTATCAAGGGTAAAACGCAATTCCTTTTTACATTATAACTCTATTAACTTGTTTTTGATAATTGCAGTGATGTTTCGGGAGGGACAAGCCCCTCCACTACAAAATTTTCCAACACAAAAATCCGCCATTTGAGTAAACAGCGGATTCTTTATATTCAATTCTCAGCACTCGTTAAAATGGTGTCCGGCAGTAAAGCAACGATGCTTTAACAGCGCCCACAGCACCCCACCGTGACCGCCATTTCCGCATTATCACCATAGCTTTTTGTAAGGGAACTTCTGCATGCTTGATATGTTTTTATATTAGCATTATCATATTAAACTTTTCGTAGGGGAGCGGGCTTGCCCCTCCCGTTGCACAAGCCTAGCCATTCCCATAGCCATCTTAAAAGAACATCCATCCCTCGCCCCGCACCAGATTCCCCAAAAAAAACACAAAAATCCGCCATTTGCAATAAACAGCGGATTCTTTATATTCAATTCTCAGCACTCGTCAAAATGGTGTCCGGCAGTAAAGCAATAATGTTTTAACAGCGCCCACGTCACCCCACCGTGACCGCCGCTCCGTACTATCCCTCGAAAAACACTATCACACTTGCCTCCCTTGTCAAAGGGAGGTGGATTGACGGCAATGCACAAACTGTTGCTTTGTTGCTTTCTGCTTGCGATATGCCCACCCTTTTTATATTGCAAACTTTTCTGCTGTCAAGACGGAGGGATTGTACTCCGCCAGCACAATTATTTTAATAGGCATAATCTTAATCGACACTTCGGCGCAAAAAGGCGGTCACAGCACTTCGCTATGACCGCCACATATCAAATTATCACTCTCTATAACTCCGCCGTTTCGCCACCGTCCGCTAATCTCAAACCTTTCCAAAGGCGGAATTTGGTGCGGCACATTGCCGCAGGCGGAATTTACAGTGGCTTTCAGCCACCTTAGTCCTCAAGCCCCTTGAGTGCTTGGAATTCTTCCTTCTTGATTCTTATCTTGCCGTCCTTGAGAAGCTTTACATCCTCCCTCTTGAATGCCGTAGCGGCGGCATCGGGATTCTTGTCGAGCTTTACCTTGAGTACGCCTGTCAGCAGGTTTGCATCCTCAACGATACCTCTGCCCTCGGCTGTTTCCACAAGAGCGCCGACCTTAGGAGTTATCGCAAGAAGCTCCTCATAGCAGTTCTGCTCATATTTAAGACAGCACATAAGTCGTCCGCAGGTGCCTGAAATCTTTGTGGGATTCAGCGACAGCGATTGCTCCTTAGCCATCTTTATTGACACCGGCTGGAATTCTCCGAGGAAGGTCTTACAGCAGAACGGTCTGCCGCAGATACCAAGTCCGCCGAGCATCTTCGCCTCGTCACGCACGCCGATCTGACGAAGCTCTATTCTTGTACGGTAAACCGATGCAAGATCCTTTACAAGCTCTCTGAAATCCACTCTGCTTTCAGCCGTGAAATAAAATAATATCTTGCTTCCGTCAAAGGTGCAGTCAATATCAATAGGCTTCATTTCCAGCTTGTGATCGGCTATCTTCTGAGCAAAGACCTTCATTATCTCCTGCTCTTTTTCACGGTTCTTCTTCTGCGTTTCAAGATCCTTGTCGGTAGCTATGCGGATTATGCTCTTGAGCGGCTGTACCACCTTGTCGTCCTCAATCTCACGGTTCGCTATAACGACCTCGCCGCACTCAACGCCTCTTGCGGTTTCCACTATAACGTGATTTCCGCACTTGACTGTATTTTTATTCGGGGAAAAGTAGTATATCTTCCCGACATCCTTGAATCTGACTCCTATAATTTCAGTCATTTTTACCCTTTCTTATTTGCCTATTGTAAAACGGCAAACAGCTTTGCAGGTATATATGCCTGCATCAGCTTTACATTTATATTAGTTCCGTCCATAAGCGCAAAGCCGCTGAGCACCTCGTACAAGGCATACAGCCTTGCCTTAGTCAGACATAGCAAAGGCTCGCCGCCGGTTTCAAGCGCTCTCAGCGACTCGGTCACATTCTCGTACAGTATCGTTATTACTCCGTACAGATCCTCCCTTGTCGTGCAGGCGGTCATTGCAGCTGCGGCCGAATATTCGTCTTTTTTCGATAATGCCTCTGTCACCTTTTTGGCTGTATCATACAGCTTTATGCGCTTTTCGTCAGAGAGTATATCCCGTATTCTGCCCGGATTCGTCCCGTACAGCTCTACCGACCGTTTCGCCGTGTCACTGTCATAACCGTTGTATTCAAGACAGGAAACGCATTCTTCCGCCGTCATGTCCGATATCGGTATGCACACGAGCCTCGATTTTATCGTTTCAAGTATCTGCGAGGTGTTTGAGCAGGTGAAAATGTAACGGTTATATTTTGACGGCTCTTCTATCGCTTTGAGCAGAACGTTCTGCTGCTCCTCCGTCATTTCCTCGCAGTCCTCATAGATGAAAACACGGGTGTCGCTGTCATTGGGGAGCGTTGAAGCAAAGCATACATTATCACGCACGCTTTCCTTGCTGTACTTTTCGCCCTTGGCATAGATAACATCTGCGTGTTCGCCCGATATGATATTCCGACAGCTCCTGCATCTGCCGCACGGCATATTGTTTTCGGGTTCACGGCACAGATACAGCATAGCGCACCACTTTGCAAAGGTGCGCTTGCCTATGCCTTTTTCACCCGTCAGCATTATTCCGTGGGGAAGCCTGTCGCTTTCGGCTGTTTCCGCCAGCAGAGCAGTCTCACGCTGTTTGCCGAATAGCTTTATGCTGTCACAGCTTGCATTGCTTGCAGACATCAGACTTTCTCAAATCTCTCTATGTTCGTCACAAAGATAGTCGCACCGCCGACAAATACCTCGACAGGAAAGCTGGTGTAGCTTCCTACGCCGTATGATGCGGCAGAAGGAACAAACTGCTTTCTCTTGTGCGAATGGTCCTTGATAATCTCGATTATCTCGTCTATCTTGTCGTCCTCAGAGCAGATAAGAAATGTCGTGTTACCTGACATTAAAAATCCTCCGGTCGAGGCAAGCTTGGTGGCCTGAAAGCCAGATTTTGTAAGTGATGACGAAACTGAATGAGCGTCATCGTTATTTACGATTGCATATATTAATTTCATAAAGATTACCGTCCTTTCTGTATCGGGCTATCCTTGTGAGTTTGAATTTCGAAATAATTATAACACATTTTCTGTATAAAGTAAAGGCAAAACGCATAAACTTCACCGCAAACTTTTGATACGGACCTGATTTTTTGCCGCAGAAATATCCGTTTTTGCGAAAAGCTCACCTTCAGCATAAATCATCAGCGTGACGGTTTTCTGCATATTGTCCGTAAACGTACACTGCAAGCGGTTTCACGGCCTGTTTTTTGCAAAACTCATTCATCGTTTTTCATCACCTGTGATTTATGCCTGTTTTTTTCGTCAGACAACTATCGGAATATCTGCTATTCCCTTGTCACGAAGTGCCCTTGCAGCGTCTATCGTGACCACCTCGCCCGGCATTATAAGCGGGATTCCCGGCGGACACGGCGCAACCGCACCTGCGCACACCTTGCCGACCGTCATCATCACAGGCAGTCTAACCTTTCCCGAGAAGTACGCCTTCGCCGGCGAGCAGGCGGTCTGCGTCCTGATATGGACAGGCGGCGAGGGCAGGCTCCTTACGAAAACCGACCTCGGCGTATTCGCCCTCAGCACCGTCTTTATCGTCTCAAAATCGACATCCGTCGAGCCGCTTCCGAACAGCAGTACACAGCGGTATTCGTCCGCATATTCGCACTCTATGCCGAATTCCTTCAGCATCTCAGCCATAGCAAAGCCGGTCGAATGCACCGCCGCACAGTCGAATGTTACCTTCATATAATCGCTCTGGCTCAGCACATATCCCATATCGGCGCAGTGCCGCTTCAGCGCCGTTACCTTGTTGCATATTTCCGCTATATGAAAGGGTTTCTCGGCTATTGTACGGTTGCATCTGTCAAGGCTGTCGAGGATAAGATAGCTCGGGCTTGAGGTCGCCGTGAGAGCCATCGCCTCCTTTGCCATAGCGCAGTATTTCTCGTTTGCTATATGCAGATACGCTCCGCCAGTAAGCACGGGGAGCGTCTTGTGGGCGCTGTCCGCGCACATATCCGCACCGAGCGTCATCGGGTGCAGATCGACAGGAGCAAATTTCAGATATGCGCCGTGTGCGTTGTCAACCAGTAAAGGTATACCGTGCGAATGGCACACCTCCGCTATAGCGGAAATATTGCTCATACCGCCGTAATAATCAATTGAATTTATAAATACCGCAAGCGTTCTTGAATTGATTTTTGCCTCTATGCTTTCGGGAGTAACGGCGGCGCTGAGATATTCCTCTGGATATACCCAGGACGGAATAAGCCCCAGCAGGACGCAGGAATTTATAAAGCTGCGGTGCGAATATCTGCCGGCGATAACGTGATCCTTGCCGTTGCCCCTCAGCTTTGCAAGGGTGAGCATTGTCTGTATCGCAAGCGTACTTCCCGAGCAGGAGTACAGCGTTCTCTTACTGCCGAACAGCTTTGATGCGTTTTTCTCGCTTTGTGCTATTATGCCCTTTCCGCCGTTTGTGTCGGTGTCATAAAGGCTGTCCGCTCCGTCAATTTCGGTAATGTCAAGCGGATCCTCCGTTCCCTTATGCCCCGGCATATAACAGCGTATCGTATGACTTTCACTGTTCTTTACAAGAAAATCGTGTATCGGCGTTGTCATTTCTTCAATTAAATTTGAAATATCCATCAGGTATCATTCCTTATCATTTCGTTTATCGCTTTATTCCTGTAAACAAGATCGTGCCTTTCGGTAAAGCCGAGCTTTTCCCAAAATTCGTTACCGCTCTCGTTGTGTCTGAAAACCACGAGTGCAACCTTATTTATCCCGATATTTTTCATAGCGTCTATAACCGCATCGACAAGGGCGGTCGCTATCCCTCTTTTGCGGTACTGCGGATTTACCGCAGTGTGATAAATATAGCCTCTGCGCCCGTCCGAGCCTGCCATGATCACTCCTACAACCTTGTTGTCCTCAAATGCCGCAAAGCAGGTATCGGGATTTCTCTCAAGAAATCGGTTTATACCCTGTTCGCTGTCGTCAAGATTATTGAGTCCCATTCCCTTGCATGACAGCCACAGTTCATAAACATCGGAATAATGTTCTTTTGTCATTTTTATAATTTCCATATTTCATTCCCCCTTTGATTTTTATTGTATCATAAATAACGTTGATTTTCAATTTTTTTGTGATAAAAAACAGAAAAAAGGTTGAATTATTCCGTAAATTTAATTATAATTATAATCAGCAGTAATTATATTATCGAAGCTCCGATAAAAAATCGGTATCAGCAAAAAATCAAAATACGGAAAACCGAAAAATCAAAAAAAGCTATGTAAACCTATACGGGTTTACGGAATTTATGGTACGATCAGTGATATTTTTAATGAAAGGGAGTAAATAAAATGCCGGCACCTAAAAGAAGAGGCAGACCGAGAAAAGAAGAATCTGCCGTAAAAAATACAAGCGAAAATAAAAAGACCACAGCTAAATCAGCCACAGCAAAGAAAACTACGGCAAAGAAGCCGTCAGCAGCTGCTAAAAAGACACTGAAACCGCAGGGAGATACGGTTTTTGCGCTTGATATAGGCACAAGGACGGTCGTAGGCGTACTGGGTTTTATGGACGGCGAAACCTTCCGTGTGACCGATACCGAAAGCGTTCCGCACCTGAAGCGTGCAATGATAGACGGACAGGTAGAGGATATTGAGCAGGTAGCAAAGGTAGCACGCACCGTAAAGGAAACGCTTGAGCAGAGAAACTCCATCAGGTTGACAGAGGTTTCTGTAGCCGCCGCAGGCCGTGCGCTCAAGACCTACCGTGTGTCGATGGATTTTGACGTTTCAGACAAGAACACTATCACAGCGGATATGGTACGCACGATGGAGTGCGAAACAATACAGAAGGCGCAGAAAGGGATAGACGAGAAGTACAGCAACGAGGACGCTGTATTCTACTGCGTAGGTCACTCGGTAGTGCATTATTACCTTGACGATTACGCAATGGTAAACCTTGAGGGGCATAAGGGTGACAAGGTCACTATAGAGCTTATCGGTGCATTTCTGCCCGAGGTCGTAGTAGAGGGTCTGTATGCCGCTACAGATAAGACGGGGCTGAAGGTAAAGAGTATGACGCTCGAGCCTATCGCCGCAATGAACGTGATAATCCCGCCGGAGATACGGCTTATCAATATCGCTCTCGTGGATATAGGCGCAGGTACGTCTGATATTGCGATAGCCCGTGACGGCGCTATAGTAGCCTATGCGATGGCAACAGTCGCAGGCGATGAGATAAGCGAGGATATTGTAAGGAAATTCTTCGTTGATTTCAATATGGCGGAAAGTATGAAAATACAGGCGAGCGGCGACACGGACAGCATTACATACCGTGACATTTTCGGCAGGGAGCAGACAATATCTAAAGCTGATTTCTTCGAGAAATGCAGTCCGTCAGTTGACAGCCTTGCGGATGTGATAAGCCAGACGGTATGTGACGCAAATGGACAAAGCCCTGCCGCAATGTTCCTTATAGGCGGCGGAAGTATGGCTAACGGCCTTACGGACGCACTTGCGGACAAGCTTGGAATAGATCACGGAAGGGTCGCTGTAGGCGGTCAGGAATTTATGAAAAACGTCGATGTGGGCGACAGGAAGCTGGGTCCTGAGTATGTAACTCCTGTCGGCATTGCGGTCACTGCCTGCACCAATATGGCATATGATTTCTCGACCGTTACGCTAAACGGCGAGCAGGTAAGGGTGTTCGATACAAAGTCGCTCAGCGTATTTGAGCTTCTCGGCTCGGCAGGCTTCAAAACCTCTCAGATAATGGGGCACAGCGGCGCAGGGCTTAAGTTCACTCTTAACGGCGAAACGAAGATACTCAAAGGCACTGCGTTCACTCCTGCGGTAATCACTGTAAACGACAAGCCTGCCGCACTCACAACAAAGATAAAGCAGGGCGACAGCATAACGCTTACGCCTGCGGTGAACGGCGAAAACGCACACGCATTTATCCGTGATTATGCGGACGATATTTCAAGGGTAAGCGTCATATTCTGCGGTGAAAATGCGGTAGCCGGAAAACGTGCCTACGCAAACGGAAAAGAAGTCGGCAAGGACTATGAGATACAGCCGCTTGACAATATAGAGATACACGACGCAAGAACGCTCGGAGCGTTCCTTATGCAGTACGGCGGAGATACGCAGACCGCAACCGTATATGTAAACGGCGAGGAAAAGCCCGAAAGCTATGTTCTTTGTGACGGGGATATACTGGGCTTTGATAAAGGCTCGTCTTTTGAAGCGGTACAAGCCGCCGCTGCCGCTGAGAGCGCATCGGGAATGCAAACGGCTGAGGATATACAGACAGCGGAGCAGGGAAATTTTGTATCAGTAATCTTCAACGGCGTTCCGACCGATCTTCCCGAAAAGGAGAGCAAAACTCCGTATATGCTTATAGACCTGTTTGAAAGAGCGGATATTGACATTGAAAATCCCACACGCAGACTTGTGCTTTCGGTAAACGGAAAAAGTGCGAAGTTCACCGACAAGATACAGTCGGGCGACATTGTGGTAATAAAGCAGGAGGACTGACTTGCATATCAGGAAACTAACGGCACTCACGCTTGCCGTCATAATGCTTGCCGGCTGTTCGGAAATCGACTATTCCTCAGTGGCTTCCGATAACAGTGCGGATACCTCGTCAAACGGGGAAACATCTGTACCGCAGGCGATTATTGTGACCGAAAATAAAACCAAAGAATACAAAATCAACAAATCAAATTTCAGCTATGTTCTTGAAGCGGAAAAGACGGAAGGAACAAAGCTGATCTCGGATGACAGAAAGTACAGCGGCGAGGGATATATCACAGTGGGCGCTTACAAATCGGTATCGTTTGATATGGAAGTGCCTTCGACACAGTTTTACGATATTGCGATAACCGCACTGTCAGATGACGGCGGAAGCATCACTCTTATTGTTGACGGCGACAAGCAGATAAACAGCGAAAACGGCAGCTATAAGCGTATGAACGGCGAACTGTACGGAGCGTATAACATAGTACAGAGCGATACGTTCGAGAGCCATTCGTTATGTCCGGTATATCTTACGCAGGGAACGCACAGGATAACTCTCCAGACAGTAAAAAACAGCGTTTCGTTGGACAAGATAACTGTAAAGAACACAGAAAAAGCGGCCGATAAGCGTTACTCGCAGGCAGGAACGTGGATCTCGGGCAAGGATGTAAATACCGACCGTATTGAACTTATGGATTATCTCAAAAGCATTTACGGCAGGAAAACGCTTACGGCACAGGCTGTAACGCCTAACACGAATACCGAAATTGACGCAATAGTAAAGAACACGGGACGGTTTCCTGCGATAAGAGCGAGTGATCTAAGATACTATACGGCAAGCGGTGCAAAGCTTGTGAAAAACAACACGGATATTCAGCTTTCGCAGGAATGGGCTAAAAACGGCGGTATAGTGTCATACGCATGGTACTGGTATACGCCTATAGGAAAGACTACCTTCTACCGTGAAGAAAGCACATTTGACATCGGTGCGGCTGTAAGCGACTATGAGGATCTGGCGGTAATGAATGAGGAATCGCTGGCACAGCTTCTTGAGGACGAAACAATATCGGAGGAATGCTATGCTGTGCTGTCGGATATGGACGCAATAGCAAAACAGCTTTCCGTTCTCAAGGACAGCGGTGTTACGGTGCTTTTCCGACCGCTGCCTGCAAGCAGTGCGGGGCTGTACTGGTGGGAAAAGAACAGCAAGACTTATAAATGGCTGTGGCAGACTATGCACAGGAGATTTGACGAACTGTACGGGCTGTCAAACCTGCTGTGGATATACACGGCGGATATTGACCCTCAGATGTTCCCCGGTGACGATTATGTCGATATAGTCGGCTGTGACGTATATGACAATACCGATACCGCTCATCTTGCGGCGATGTATGCAACGGATTCATTATCGCTGAACAAGCGTATGCTGGCACTCACGGAGTGTGCCGTATATCCGGACCCTGACATAATGGCAAGGGATAATGCAATGTGGCTGTGGACGGCTATGTGGAACGGTAAATATCTTATCAACGAAAGCGGAGAGCTGACGGGTGACTATATATCGGTAGAACAGCTGAAGAAATTCTACAATCACGAGGCTACTGTCACAAGGGACGAAATAGGAAAACAGAAAGAATAACAGGCGGTGAAACAAGGTGAGCGGAAAACAGAAGATATACGATAAGCTGATAAGCGGCAACGCTTCCGTGCAGAACCGTTATTTTTCCTTCGTTTCATCTCACAGCAGGCTTCACGGGGTAATGCCCGCAGCGGCGTGGGGGTACGCATTGCTGTTATATATTAAGTACAGCGTGTTTCATTTTCCCGACAGGAAATTCGGAGAATACTCGCTGTCGGCTGAGGAAACGGCGGAGCTTTTGTGTAAAGCAGATGTAGTATCGTTTGATATTTTCAATACGCTGATTTTCCGCAGTGTTTCACAAAAAGAGGTTTTCGACAATACGGGCAGAACGCTTGGCATAGAGAATTTCGGCAAAATCAGGGCCGACAGTGAAAATGAAGCAAGAAAAGAAAAGAAAGAGCCGTGCATAAATGATATTTATCGTATTATAGCCGTGAAAGCAGGGCTTACGGACAAAGCCGCCGAAGAAGCCGTGAAAGCCGAATGCGATGAGGAAATTTCGGTTTGCCGTGCCGACCCGTTCATGCTTGATGTGTACGGCAGGGTAATCTCCTGCGGAAAAACGGTTATTATCACGACCGATATGTATCTTACCGAAAGCGTTATCTCAAAGCTGCTTTGCGACAACGGGTTCAGCGGTTATGAAAAGCTGTTCGTTTCGTGCGAATACGGGTGCGGAAAAGCGGACGGAGGGCTGTATCGGATAATTAAAAACGAGTACGGCGGCAAGAGGATCGTTCATATGGGGGATAATTATATGAGCGATGTTCTGACGGCAGGAAAAGCCGGGCTTGAAGCGGTGTATTATCGCAGAAAAGCATAAATAAAGTGAAATCCGACAGGGTGTTCCTGTCGGATTTCGGTTTGTAGAAAAATTATTAATGTACTTCTATTATATCTTCTGGTATTTATCTATGACAACAAGCTACCGATAGTGCTATTTGTCGGACAGCACTTATCAATATGAAAGAGGGAAAGAACCAAAGCAATTAGAAAAAAACTTCTAAGCAATTACAATCCCAACCATAGTTGGCTCGGCTTGACCGAGAAACAGAAGCTCACCCCTTTTAAATGTTAGAGGGTAACAGCGTAATGATGGTGCTATGGGAAAACAATCCCCACCGTCACGGCTCGGATTTGTTTGAGAGATATTAAAGACAGATTTTCTGAACTTTGTATTGATAAAAGCCTAACTTTTACCAGCCGTGCCACCTCCCCTTTTTTGAGGGGAGGCAAGGGTGTTGGCGATTTTCGAGGGATAGTGCGGTTTTTTGAAAGGTTATTGTCGTGCAGTTGTAATGATGTACTCACGAAATTATTAATACTTTGTCGGTACGGAAAGTGTTTTAGGCGGTGTTGGTGATATGTTTAACAGTGCGGATTTAATAATAATCGGCTTTTCGACAGAGTGAAATCCGACAGGGTGTTCCTGTCGGATTTGTTTTTATATGCCTTCAAAATCCCACTCGGGAGTATACTCGAAGGTAGCACTTTCTTTATCCTGCGTGTAGCCGTCAAATCCAAGCTGAGCGGCGTAATCGGTGACCGAGTTATATTCAAAAGTGGTAAGCTTTCTTGAAAGATTCTTTATTTCAAGGGCTTTTCCGCAAGGTGTGTACTGGCGCATAAGGCTTATCCTTATATCGCTTACAGGAACGGTGGCTTTAAGTATATCAAGCACCTTCATACTGTCGTGACGGCAACCGGGAAGTACGAGGTGGCGGACAAGAACGCCCTTTTTCATCATACCGTTTTCATCAAACTGTACCTTTCCTGTCTGCCTGTACATTTCTGCAATCGCCTTTACTGCAACGGAAGGGTAGTCGGGTGCGGAGGAATATTCACGGGCAAGGTCGGGAGAAGCATACTTGAAATCGGGCAGGTAAATGTCAATCAGCCCGTCAAGCATTTTCAGCGTTTCGACCTTTTCGTATCCGCCGCAGTTATAAACTACCGGTATATGAAGCTGTGGCTTTATGCTTGTCAGCACATCGGCTATAATATCGGCATAATGGGTAGGCGTTACAAGGTCGATATTATGCGCACCTTTTTCCTGAAGCTCAAGCATTATTTCGCCGAGCCTTTCAGGTGTTATTTCCTTGCCGAAGCCGTCACGGCTTATGGGCATATTCTGGCAGAATATACATTTCAGCGAACAGCCGGAAAAGAATATAGTTCCTGCGCCCCTGCCGTCCGTTCCGGAAATGCACGGCTCTTCGCCGAAGTGGAGTGACGCTTTGGCTGTTTTAAGTCCTTTTACGGAGCAGGCGCCTGTTGTTTTACTGCGGTCTATACGGCAGTTGCGAGGGCAAAGTGTACATAGTGGCATATTGTTCTCCTTTAAAAAACCGCTCCTGTTACGGAGCGGTCAGGTCTGTAGAAATAGTATTTTGCTTGAAGTGGGTCTGTTATATCATTCAGCTTAGACCACGATAGCAAGCTACCGATAGTTCTTTTTGTCGGACAGCACTTCTCGGGTTCGCTATTCGAATCAATGCACCTGTCAATATGAAAGAGGGAGACAACCAAAGGGATCAGGGAGAG
>ERZ791802.563-NODE-563-length-36727-cov-10.962042_pt1 | contig 36727 bp, 24 predicted proteins | sample MGYA00510308_ERZ791802 | MGnify/ENA primary metagenome ERZ791802 (study PRJEB30046, sample SAMN00792028) | human gut metagenome | study: EMG produced TPA metagenomics assembly of the A metagenome-wide association study of gut microbiota in type 2...
AAGTAAAACTTTTCTCTTGATTTATTAGAAAGAGGAACATTTACTGAATATCCCCAATTAAAAAGGCTGCCACCGTTAACCGGAAGCAGCCTTTCTTATTATATTGGAATAATCTGATGATTACTGAGCCAATTTGTTATCAGAACCAAGTACGTTGATGATTTTGTGCTTGTACAATTTTTCCATATTGTCACGAGCCGGACCAAGATACTTACGCGGGTCGAATTCAGCCGGTTTTTCAGCGAATACCTGACGAATAGCAGCAGTCATAGCCAAGCGAGAATCTGAATCGATGTTGATCTTGCAAACTGCAGAAGTAGCAGCTTTACGCAACCATTCTTCAGGAATACCGATAGCAGCTTTCAGGTTACCACCGAACTTGTTGATAGTTGCAACTTCTTCCTGAGGAACTGAAGATGAACCGTGAAGAACGATAGGGAATCCCGGAAGTTTTTCCATTACAGCGTCCAATACTTCGAATGCCAATGGAGGAGGAACCATCATACCTGTAGCCGGATCAATGTGACATTGTTCCGGAGTAAATTTGTATGCACCGTGAGAAGTACCGATTGAGATAGCCAAAGAGTCGCAACCTGTGCGAGTAGCGAAATCAATAACTTCTTCAGGGTCAGTATATGTGTGGTGGTCAGCAGAAACTTCATCTTCTACACCTGCCAATACGCCAAGTTCACCTTCAACTGTTACGTCAAACTGATGAGCGTATTCAACCACTTTCTTAGTCAATGCAACGTTTTCTTCGTAAGGAAGGTGAGAACCGTCGATCATAACTGAAGAGAAACCAGAGTCGATACAAGATTTGCAAGTTTCGAAAGTATCTCCGTGGTCAAGGTGAAGAACGATTTCCGGATGTGCGCAGCCTAATTCTTTAGCATATTCTACAGCACCCTGAGCCATGTAACGCAACAAAGTAGCGTTAGCATACTGACGAGCACCTTTAGAAACCTGAAGAATCACAGGAGATTTAGTTTCAACAGCAGCCTTGATGATAGCCTGCATCTGTTCCATATTGTTGAAGTTGAATGCTGGGATAGCATATCCACCTTTGATAGCCTTAGCAAACATTTCTCTTGTGTTTACCAATCCTAAATCTTTGTAATTTACCATTTTGTTTAAAGTTTATTGTTAGTGAATAAAAATTCTACGCAAAAGTAAGCATTATCCACCGAATAACGAACATCGGAAAGAAAAATATAGTAGAAAAAGGTTTAAATCAGACATCAAATTCCAGTAGGAAAGCTCGCCCGGCATTAGATTGTAATGTCCACCTTGCAAACAAATGACTAAAAGATAGAATAACCAGGTAGCAGATAATCCAATTACCCCAATAGGACACTAAAGTACTTTATCATCTTTTTTTCTGCAAAACCTTTTTCTATTTCAAGGAAATACATTATCTTTGCGCTCTGAAAATGACCATTACACTATTTCTTACCAAAATAGTAACAGAATATAAATTAAAAAAACAGATACTGAAATGAAAAAAGGCCTTCATCCAGAATCATACCGTCCGGTAGTATTTAAAGATATGTCAAATGGTGATATGTTTTTGTCTAAATCAACTGTAGCAACTAAAGAAACCATCGAATTCGAAGGTGAAACTTATCCGTTGCTGAAGATTGAAATCTCAAACACTTCTCACCCGTTCTATACAGGTAAATCTACATTGGTAGATACTGCAGGTCGCGTTGATAAGTTCATGAGCCGTTACGGTGACCGTAAGAAGAAATAACTCAATCTTTCGTTAAAGATGAAAAAAGAGGAGATTCTCACTGAGAATGTCCTCTTTTTCGTTTAAAGTGCCCTTACGACAAAAAGTAAGTTTCTTAAAAGAAACACTTCTTTTTTATTTGATTACCGAATAAAGAGAGTACCTTTGGTGACTTAATAAACAAATAGAATGGAAATAGCTCAATTAAAACTAATGACAAAAGAAGAGGTACTCAATTTCATCAGACAACGTCTGTCTTTCAGTTCAGACATAAAAAGACAACTCAAACATGTGAATGAAGATGCTTTCAACAAAGAACACCGCAGATTCGAGATGTCGGGAAACGAAGAAACAACAGGGTGGTGTACGCTTTTCAACACTGCCATACTAAATGAATTTGCCAATTTGGGGATTTACGATTACACTTCTTATCTTTTCCTTGATTTCGATAATGGAACTCCAACTGTTTATCTCAAATACTACTCCGATAACGAGAATCTGGAATATGACCTCAACGGTTATTCAACGGTCGAAATCATATTTACTATTTTCGAACTGACTATCTTTTCCGGAAAACCCAAAAGACAACGGAACTAAAGTTCCAGTAAATTAATAAAACAATCCCCGACAGTATCACTGCCGGGGATTGTTTTATTAATAATGTGGTTCAATGACTGAAGGAGAGTAAAACGGTATAGAAATGAACTGATCTTAGTTTTTCTAAAATTTTATTGGTAGTATGCAATGATTTAATCCCAGTTATACATAACTTTATTCGTCTGACAATTGTTGAACTTTCGTCTGACAACTGTTATTCTTTCGTCTAACAACTGTCAGACGAAAAAGAAACAGTTGTCAGACGAATAAAGCCATGCATCATTAACCATAAATCCATTAAGCATTAAAAATAAATCTGCACAAGCTCGAAATTAGTTCATAACATAACCGTACAGATTTGATTCATAATCGTACTAAAAGAAACAAACCCTGAACATTCATACCTGCAAGTTGTTTATTCTCTTTAAAAAAGAAAAACGAATCAACGCAAAAACTCTAAACATCAGTGTGGTATATGAAGAAGAAATATGGATTTGTCCTGGCGGCTGCAATCTTGTTAGCCGGCTGCGGACAGAAAAAAGAGACGAAAGTTATAACAGCTCGCCCCGTTAAGACTACGATTGTAGAGTCGAGGTCGGTTATCAGGAAAGATTTTTCGGGAATCGTAGAAGCTGTGGAGTATGTGAAACTGGCATTCCGCGTTAGCGGACAAATCATTCAATTGCCCGTCATCGAAGGAGAGAAAGTAAAAAAGGGACAACTGATAGCAGCAATTGACCCTAGAGACATTGCGTTACAATATGCTGCTACAAAATCCGCCTATGAAACGGCTGCCGCACAGGTGGAGCGTAATAAACGGCTTCTCTCCCGTCAGGCTATCTCGGTGCAGGAATACGAAATCAGCCTGGCCAACTACCAGAAAGCAAAATCCGAATACGAATTATCCGTCAACAATATGCGCGACACGAAGCTGACAGCTCCTTTTGACGGTTCTATCGAGAAGCGTCTGGTAGAGAATTATCAGCGTGTTAATTCCGGTGAAGGCATCGTGCAGTTGGTCAACACACGTAATTTGCGTATCAAGTTCACTATTCCTGATGCTTATCTCTACCTGCTCCGTGCCAAAGACCCTCGTTTCCTGGTAGAATTTGATACATTCAAGGGACACGTGTTCCAGGCAAAACTGGAGGAGTATCTTGACATATCGACAGATGGTACCGGAATTCCGGTGAGTATCACGATTGACGACCCGTCGTTCGACCGCGACCTCTATGCGGTGAAACCGGGATTTACGTGCAGCATCCGTTTCACAGCAGACGTAGGTCCGCTGGTGCAAGATAGTTGGACAATCGTGCCTCTTAGCGCCGTATTCGGCGAAAGCGAGGGAAAGAAAATGTATGTCTGGGTAGTGGAAGGAGACAAAGTTCATAAGCGTGGGATTACCGTCAATGCACCGACCGGAGAAGCCCAGGCTCTTATCTCCGAAGGACTGAAACCCGGAGAGAAAATCGTTATTGCAGGTGTGCATCAGTTAGTAGAAGGAGAAACTGTAAAAGAAATTGAGAAATGAACTTAGCTAAATATTCACTGGACAACACGAAAATCATCTATTTCTTTCTTGCCGTATTATTGATTGGGGGAATCACTTCCTTCGGTAAACTAGGTAAGAAAGAGGATGCTCCCTTCGTCATCAAGTCGGCGGTTATCATGACCCGCTATCCGGGAGCCGAACCGGCTGAAGTGGAGAGATTGATTACCGAACCTATCTCTCGCGAGATTCAAAGTATGAGTGGTGTGTACAAGATTAAGTCGGAATCCATGTACGGGCTTTCTAAAATCACATTCGAACTACAACCGTCACTGGCAGCCGGTTCTATTCCACAGAAATGGGATGAGTTGCGGCGAAAGGTGCTCAATATACAGCCGCAATTACCAAGCGGTGCTTCCACGCCAACCGTTTCCGATGATTTCGGGGATGTGTTCGGCATCTATTATGGATTGACAGCGGACGACGGTTACTCGTATGAAGAGATGCGCAACTGGGCAGAACGAATCAAGACACAGGTAGTCACTGCAGACGGAGTGATGAAAGTTGCCTTGTTCGGGGTACAGACGGAAGTAGTCAATATCTTTATTTCAACCAACAAACTGGTAGGTATGGGTATTGATCCGAAGCAGCTTGCCAGTCTGCTGCAATCACAGAACCAAATTATCAATACCGGAGAAATCCGTGCAGGCGAGCAGCAGTTACGGGTGACCGCCAATGGTATGTACACTACGGTAGACGACATCCGCAACCAAGTGATTACCACGAAAGCCGGACAAGTGAAACTGGGGGATATCGCCGTTATAGAAAAAGGATATATGGATCCGCCTTCCAATATCATGCATGTGAACGGAAAACGTGCCATCGGTATCGGTGTCTCTACCGACCCGCAACGGGACGTAGTGCAGACAGGCGAGAATGTGAAAGCGAAATTAAGCGAATTGTTACCACTTATGCCGGTAGGACTTGAGTTGCAAAGCCTGTATCTGGAGAACGAAATAGCCAATGAAGCCAATAACGGATTTATCATCAATCTGATAGAGTCTATCCTGATAGTAATCGTGATTATCATGTTAGTGATGGGGCTACGTGCAGGATTACTCATCGGTTCATCACTCATTTTCTCCATCGGTGGCACACTGCTCATCATGTCTTTCTTCGGTGTCGGGCTGAATCGTACCTCATTGGCAGGATTCATCATCGCCATGGGTATGCTGGTAGACAATGCTATCGTAGTGACGGACAACGCACAGATAGCCATTGCCCGTGGAGTCAATCGACGGAAAGCATTGATAGATGGCGCTACCGGGCCGCAATGGGGATTACTCGGAGCCACATTTATTGCCATTTGCTCGTTCCTGCCACTCTACCTCGCTCCTTCTTCCGTGGCGGAAATTGTGAAACCGCTTTTCGTCGTACTCGCCATCTCACTCGGATTGAGCTGGGTGCTTGCCCTCACGCAGACTACCGTATTCGGTAATTTTATTCTGAAGGCAAAAGCTGCCGATGGCGCTAAAGACCCTTACGACAAGCCTTTCTATCACAAATTTGCTTCCATTCTCCGTGCATTAATCCGCAGGAAAACATTGACGCTAGGTTCTATGGTCGTACTTTTCGTCATTTCACTCGTTATCATGGGGACGATGCCGCAAAACTTTTTCCCGTCTTTGGATAAGCCTTATTTCCGTGCGGACGTATTCTATCCGGATGGATACAGCATCAACGATGTGGTGAAAGAGATGAAATCGGTAGAAGAACATCTGGCCAAACAGCCGGAAGTGAAGAAGGTATCCATAACCTTCGGCAGCACGCCGCTCAGATATTACCTGGCTTCCACTTCAGTAGGCCCGAAACCTAACTTTGCCAATGTATTGGTGGAATTGACGGACAGTAAATATACAAAAGAGTATGAAGAGAATTTCGATGGATATATGAAAGCGAATTATCCGAACGCGATTACCCGCACAAGCCTGTTCAAGTTATCTCCTGCCGTAGACGCAGCTATTGAAATCGGCTTTATCGGCCCCAATACGGATACACTCGTGGCACTCACCAACCAGGCATTGGACATTATGCATCGGAACCCTGATTTGATTAACGTACGTAATTCGTGGGGAAACAAGATTCCGGTGTGGAAACCGGTGTATAGCCCGGAACGGGCACAACCCTTAGGAGTATCACGCCAGGGCATGGCACAGAGTATCCAAATAGGAACTACAGGAATGACATTGGGAGAATATCGTCAAGGTGACCAGGTGCTTCCGATTTTACTGAAAGATAATACGGTAGATTCGTTCCGCATCAATGACTTGCGCACATTACCGGTATTCGGAACCGGAAACGAGACAACCAGTCTCGAACAAGTCGTTTCTGATTTTGATTTTCAGTATCGGTTCTCGAATGTGAAAGATTATAACCGGCAGATGGTCATGATGGCTCAATGCGACCCGCGTCGCGGGGTAAATGCCATAGCTGCCTTTAATCAAGTATGGTCGCAGGTGCAGAAAGATATTAAAGTTCCCGAAGGATATACGATGAAGTATTTTGGCGAACAGGAAAGCCAGGTGGAATCTAACGAGGCGTTGGCTAAGAATTTACCGTTGACGTTCTTCCTGATGTTTGTGACATTGCTGTTCCTGTTCCGTACCTATCGTAAGCCGACAGTGATTCTGCTCATGTTACCGCTGATTTTCATCGGAATCGTATTGGGATTATTGGTGCTTGGCAAGTCATTCGACTTCTTCTCTATCCTGGGGTTGCTGGGGTTGATTGGTATGAATATAAAGAATGCGATTGTACTCGTCGAACAAATCGACTTGGAAGCGGCAACAGGGAAGAAACCTATGGATGCTGTTGTCAGTGCAACGACCAGTCGTATTGTTCCTGTAGCGATGGCATCCGGTACAACGATCCTTGGTATGCTGCCATTGTTGTTCGACGCCATGTTCGGTGGAATGGCGGCTACTATTATGGGCGGACTGCTAGTAGCTTCGGCACTGACATTATTTGTCCTTCCGGTAGCTTATTGTGCCATTCAACGAATCCACTCCGATTCCTGATGAAACTTGATTTTAATATTTATAATGAATAAAATGAAGACTCAACTTATAATTCTAGCACTACTGGCCCTCGGTGTCACGACCAGGGCGCAACAGCCTTATCTCAGCAGGGAAGCCTACCGGGATAAAGTGGAAGCGTACAGCCAGATTCTAAAACAACAGAAACTAAAGACATTGGCTAGTACTGAAGCACGAAAGATTGCCCATACAGGATTCTTGCCCCAAATAGATATCAATGCGGACGGTACTCTCAACATGAGTGACCTCAGTGCATGGAATGAACCGTTAGGTGAATACCGCAATCACACTTATCAAGGAGTATTTGTCGTGTCGCAACCACTGTACACAGGCGGCGCTCTCAATGCCCGACATAAGATAGCGAAAGCAGACGAAAAGCTGAATCAGCTTAACGAGGAACTCACCATAGACCAGATTCACTATCAGAGTGATGCTGTCTATTGGAACGCTTCCGCTTCACAAGCTATGTTACAGGCTGCTGATAAATATCAGAGTATCGTAAAGCAGCAATATGATATTATCCAGGATCGTTTCAACGACGGAATGATTAGCCGCACGGATTTACTGATGATCTCTACCCGGTTGAAAGAAGCGGAATTGCAATATATCAAAGCCCGCCAGAATTATACATTGGCATTGCAAAAACTAAATATTCTAATGGGAGCGGAACCTAATAGTCCCGTAGACAGCCTTTATACGATTGATACGGCTTCCGCCCCTATACAAATCCTATCCCTTGAAAATGTATTGCAACGCCGTGCCGATTATGAAAGCACAGAAGTCAACATCATGAAAAGTGAGGCGCAACGTAAAGCGGCGCTCAGCCAGTTCAATCCGCAGTTGAATATGTACTTCAGTGGCGGATGGGCTACAGCTACACCTAACCTCGGATATGATGTTTCATTTAATCCCATTGTCGGCATTAACCTGAATATCCCTATCTTTCGCTGGGGTGCCCGTTTCAAAACAAACCGTCAGCAGAAAGCATATATCAGTATGCAGAAGCTGCAACAAAGCTACGTGACGGATAACATCAATGAAGAACTTTCCGCTGCGCTGACCAAACTGACGGAAACGGAATATCAGGTAAAGACAGCGACAGAGACGATGAACCTGGCAAATGAGAATCTCGATTTGGTTTCTTTCTCATACAATGAAGGGAAAGCGAATATGGTGGATGTACTCTCCGCACAGTTATCATGGACACAGGCTCATACCAATCTGATTAATGCTTATCTGGCGGAAAAGATGGCGATAGCGGAATACAGGAAAGTTATCAGTGAATAAAGAGAACCCAATTCTCAAAATCTCTATATAAAGAAAACCGGAGAATGAGTCAAGATGCTCATTTCTCCGGTTTCCATTTCTTAAGTCAGTTGTTCTTCACTTACGCAAGGAAGGAAATCAACACACCCGCTGCTACGGCAGAACCGATCACACCGGAGATGTTACTAGCCATACAATATTGCAATACATGATTCTTCGGGTCATATTTCAAAGCAATCTCGTTGGCAACACGGCTTGCCATCGGAACGGCACTAAGTCCGGTTGCACCGATAAGCGGATTGATTTTCTTCTTAGAAAAGAGATTAAATAGTTTCACTAAGAATATACCACCGGTAATGGACAGTGCGAATGCAAGGAATCCACCGATAACGATACCGATTGTTGTCCAGTTCAGGAATGCTTCGGCAGTCATCGTTGCCCCCACGGATAAGCCGAGGAAAATAGTGGCTGCATTCATAATGCTATTGGAAGCAGCATCATACAAACGGAATGTATTGGTTCCGATTTCCTTCACCAGGTTACCAAACATCAACATACCAATCAAAGGCACTGCACTGGGCACGAAGAGGGCAACAACCGTAGTTACCACAATCGGGAAGATAATCTTCAATACACGCAGGTTCTTGATTTCAGTCTTTGAAGGATATTTCTTTTCCTGTTCCTTCATGTTGATACTTAGCTCTTTCCTTGAGCAAAGCAGCTTCACTACCAACGGAATGATGACCGGCACTAATGCCATGTAAGAATAAGCGGCAATAGCAATCGGGCCCAGCAAATGCGGAGCGAGCTTAATGGTCGTAAAGATAGCCGTAGGGCCGTCCGCGCCACCGATGATACCCAATGAAGCAGCTTCTTGCGGAGTGAATCCCATCAGGATGGCCACCAGCAATACAGTAAAGATACCAAGCTGTGCGGCAGCACCGAAAATAGAAAGATGCAGGTTGCGCAGCATCGGCCCGAAGTCCGTCAACGCACCGACACCCATAAAGATTATCGGTGGCAGGAAACCCGTCTTAATCAACATATAGTAGATGAAGTTCATGATTCCCAATTCGTGGGCAATGTCGTGCAAAGGCATTTCCCAGATGTTCTTCATTACTCCGTTTATCATTACCATACCATTCTCGTCCGCCTGAATCACGCCCATATCTCCACCGGGGAAGTTGGCAAGCAACACACCGAAAGCGATGGGGACAAGCAGCAACGGTTCGTACTGTTTCTTGATACCCAAATAGAGCAACACGAACGCGATGGCATACATAACCAGGAACTGCGGTTCGGCAATGATATTGCTGAACGCAGTCATGTCGTACAAATTCTCAAATATCTCGTTCATTATCCTATCTTCATTAATACATCATCTTCTGAAACAGCATCTCCCGGGTTAGCGCAAATGGCAGTCACCGTACCGCCAAACTCCGCACGGATAGCATTGTAAGTCTTCATTGCTTCCACATAGCCGAGCACGTCGCCTTCTTTCACAGTATCGCCTACCTGCAAAGCAGTTTCCTGCGCATTCTTCACCAGGAAGAATTTACCTTCCAATGGAGAAAGCACCTCTTTACCCTCTCCTGCCGGAGCAGCGGCGGCAGGTGTTGCGGGAAGCTCAGCGTCACCATAAGCAACAGTCACGCGGTAAGCCTGTCCGTCTACCTGTACGGTCAGTGTCTTTGGTTTTGCATCTTCTTCGGGAGACTTGTCTTTTTCGGCACGGCGCTTGGCAACATCTTCCAGGAAGTCTTCTTTCGCCTTGCCACTCTTGTAGGCTTCATATTGTGCCGGATGCATGGCATATTCGAAGAGTTCTTCGTCGTCTTGTCCGGTTTCCCATTTATTCTCCTTCATCAGCTTGCGATACTTGTCGAGATTATCAGGATAGTTGTCCTGCGGATTTCCTTCGAAGAATTTGCGTCCTTCGCGTTCCGCCTTTTCAATGATTTCAGGAGCAAGCTTACCCGGCAAGCGTCCGGCTTTACCCAGAATCATATCCCAAATATCATCGGCAATCATACCCCAACGGTCTTTACCTTTCTCCATTGCCATCACGTTCATCATGGCAAGGTTCTTCACATACTGGCTGAACGGAGTCACCAATGGTGGATAACCTACACGCGGCCATACATAAGCCACTTCATCAAACAGTTTGATAAGAAGCTGATCTTGCGTCATAAACGGCAGGTTGTGTTTCGCCTTGTATTTATTGATAGATTCCAAGTTGGATTCCAAGTCTGCCATCAAGCTACCCATCATACCACCGGGCAGTCCGGGAGCAATCAGCAGGGAGTTCATCAGGCGGTTTTTCGGGCTGATGTACAATCCCAGGAAGTCATCCATAAATTCCTGAATCATACCGCGCACCTTCATATAGGCTTCCATATTGATTTCGGGAACCTGGTATCCGGCATCTTTCAGCATTGCCTGTACACTCAGCAAGTCAGCGTGCCCTGTACCCCATGAAAGAGGTTCCATGCCTACGTCGATGTAGTCGCAACCGGCTTCGCACACTTCAAGGATGCTTGCCATATTGAATCCCGGACCTGCATGACTATGATACTGGACAGGAATTTCGGGATGCGCAGCCTTGATATTGGCCACGATTTTTCCTAATGAAACAGGACGACCGATACCGGCCATATCCTTGATACAAATTTCGTCCGCCCCCAGTTTGATAAGTTCCAATGCCATATTGGTATAATACTCTACCGTATGGATGGGTGAATGAGTGATACAAAGCGAGCACTGTGAAATCATGCCGGCCTCTTTTGCGTAGGTAATGGAAGGAGCGATATTGCGGACATCGTTCAATCCGCAAAATGTACGGGTAATATCCGTTCCCTGTACTTTCTTTACTTTATAGAATAACCTGCGGACATCTGCCGGAACAGGACTCATGCGGAGTCCGTTCAGTGCACGGTCAAGCATATGGGTTTGAATACCTGCTTCGTGGAAGGGCTTTGTCCATTCACGTACAGCTTTATTCGGATTTTCGCCAAACAATAAATTTACTTGTTCAAAACCACCGCCATTTGTTTCTACGCGGGCGAAACAGCCCATTTCAATGATGGCAGGTGCTACCTTTACGAGTTGATCTACACGAGGTACATATTTTCCGGCAGATTGCCACATATCTCGGAAAACCAAACTAAACTTTACTTCTCTTTTCATGTCTTTCAGTGATATAACTTTTTATAGATTTATAATTTTTCTACTTTAGTGACTTTACCCTTGCCCAATGTCACCACATTCACAGCGGCCGTAATAGCTGCCAGAATATTTCCGGGGATAGGCGCAGGACCTTTCTGTGTTTCCCGCTTCACAGGAGCCACTTCTTCGGGGGCATATTTATTGACCAGAGTGATCAAGAACTTGCCTAAATAAATCACAATCAGCAGAATAACAAATACGGTAGCCATTCCAACTACCATCAGCAGGAGCGCTGTTTCGATATTTTCCATATAATAAATTATTAGTAATTTAAGTCGTTTGTCTAAAAAGCGTCCGAAAATACCAAATATTTGCTATAAAATAAATTAAGAAAGGAATATAAAATATAAATCCGTAATTAACCTTGCTTATTGACAGGTATAAAAACAATGTGAGAGAAGGCCCCTCAACCTTCTCTCACATTCTGATAAAACAATTATTAAATAAAAATACTCAATGATAAAAACTGGTTCGGCTTCGCATTCTGGTTTCATACCGTCTTAACCTATTAACCACCAAAATGGCCGACCGTCTTTGTAAACCTCTCATCCGCCATCACGGCGTTCATCTTTCAATTAGTACAGCAATGTAGTGTCCGGTTGTCAACCCTTTTATTAGCCGTTTCCTATTCTAATTTCCGACAACCATTCACCTGCCAATTGTCTATTGTTTGTTTTGAGCTTAAAATTTAGTCCTCATCGCGAGAACCTTTCTACATCAATTTCTTCTACAACATTTTACTCTTCTAATTAAATCTCTATCGTTTCTTTCATACATCATTAATAGCTCATCTATTAGAAAGAGAAGAGAACGTTTCTTTTTTACCAAGAAAAAATGAAGAAAATATGAAGAAAAACAAAAAAGCCCCTTCCAGACATCCAGAAGGGGCTTTTTTTATTTTAAAATTATTTCTTTTCCGCGAAGTTCGTAACTGATTCCACATGAACCGAAGACTTTTTCGAGGGTAGCGTTCAAGTCTTTCGTCAGAACCGTGCCATTATAGGTCAGTCCGTCGCACTTCTCACGCCCTACCACCGTGACCTTAAATATGAGTTCTATATCTGCCACTACGTTTACGAGTGGGTCGTCTTCATACCCCAGGACTTCCGGAAATTCCGGATCATCCGGTTTCGGCACAGGAATAATCTTGTTTTCATCACAGCGCACACTTTCTCCGGCAACCAATGTCCGCTTGCCTACGGCAGTCTCTACCTTGACACTACCTTCTTCACAGTTCACAAACATTTTCTTTCCTTGCTGGTCGACCAGGAACTTTGTTCCCAACACTGTCACAGCACCGGCTTCGGTATTCACAGTAAATGTCTTACCCTTAGTCACCTCGAAAGAAGCTTTGCCAAACAGTTGCAGTTTACGTTCCCAAAGCCAGGTGATCCGGTTGTAAGTCAGGCTCGAGTTCTCCATAACCTGCACATTACTGCCATCCGGCAATTCATATGCCAGAGCCGTACCTTCCGTCACAATCTTCTTCTCCGAGAAATAATATCCGCCTATTCCCAAAAGAAGCAAAAACATGGCAGCTATTCCCCAAGAGAAAGGAATACCGCGCCCGACGCCTTGCTTTCTCCTGCGGCTTAAGGCAATCTTATGGCTCTCTTCACGCTGCAACTTTAGCTTATCACCGATTTCTTTCTTACGGGAGAACTTTTCGCCGATCAGAGGTAGTTTGCCTTCTTCCAGGTATTTTTCTAAAGATTCTGTCCAATTTTCCATATCCCACCTTAATTAAAGATCCATAAATTAGCCATCACTGCTAACAATAAAGATGTACCTAAACGCTCTCTCAATCTGGTTATAGCCATATGGGTGGTATTGTAAACCGTACGAGGAGTGAGTCCCATCACCTGAGCAATCTCTTCCGGACTCATCTTCTTATAGTATTTCAGATACAATACTTCCCGTTGCTGCTTTGTCAAGCCATTCAACTCTTTTTGCAAAGCCTCCAACTGTTCCTTTTCCAATTCCGAACGGATAATAGCTGTCTCTATGTCTATCTCCAGATCAAACCGATATTCATTGGTGTCTACTTCATCCAGCGATTTGAATGTTCCACTATTCTCTCTTTTCAGCTCGTTCACTATCATATGTCTCAACGAAACACATAGATAGGCAGATATGGATTGAGGTTCGGCGCACGTTTCCCTTTTCTCAAAGATGTAAACAAACAACGACTGTATCGCCTCTGTCACCACGGTGTCATCACCGGCTATCTTCATGCCATACCCATAAAGCAAATCTGCATATTGGTCATAAAGCTGCCTGAATGCATCCTCATCCCCTTGCTGAATCTTATCCCAGGATAGTGTCTTCATTTCTCTCCGCTCATTTATATGAGATATGTTTTTCCTTTTTTTACCTGTTTTTTAGTAAAAATATATCAGATATGCCTTAAAACTCACTTGTAAAGTGGAATCTGATGTTTTTAAAGTCCATTTGAGCCATCTGAAGTACATAACCGGAATCGGCCAGGAACACATCGCGTCCTTCCCTATCCTTCGCCATATACTGATATTTACGTTTCTTGAAGGCTTCCAGTTCCGCAGGATCGTCACTCTCCACCCAACAAGCCTTATACAGGCTCACCGGCTCCCAGCGACAGGACGCGTTATACTCGTTCAACAAACGATATTGGATAACCTCAAACTGCAACTGCCCCACCGTACCGATAATCTTGCGGCCATTGAACTGATTGACAAACAACTGTGCCACACCTTCGTCCATCAACTGGTCGATACCTTTCGCCAATTGTTTCTGCTTCATCGGGTCTGCATTCTCTATATACTTGAACATCTCCGGCGAGAAACTCGGCAATCCGCGGAAGTGAAGCATTTCACCTTCCGTCAGCGTGTCGCCAATCTTGAAAGTACCGTTATCCGGCAGACCGATAATATCTCCGGCATAAGCTTCGTCAATCGTTGTTTTACGCTGCGCCATAAACTGTGTAGGCGACGAAAAGCGCATTGTTTTTCCGTGGCGCACATGCTGGTATGGAGCGTTGCGCACAAACTTGCCGGAGCAAATCTTGCAGAATGCTACACATGAGCGGTGGTTCGGGTCGATATTGGCAGTTATCTTGAAAATAAATCCGGTGAATTTAGGCTCTTCCGGTCTTACTTCACGCTCTTCAGCCTGCACAGGACGGGGGCTTGGAGCAATCTCTACGAAACAGTTCAGCAACTCCTGAACACCGAAATTATTCAAAGCCGAACCGAAGAATACCGGAGCACAATCACCCGCCAGATAAGTTTCAGCATCAAATTCAGGATAAACCCCTTCAATCAGTTCCAAATCACCGCGCAGCTTGTCTGCCAATGTTTTCCCGATCTGTTCGTCCAGTTCGTCCGTATGAATATCGACTGCCACTTTTTCCGTCACCATTTGTTTGGATGGCTGATACAAGTCCAGTTTCTGTTCGTAGATATTATATACACCCTTGAAACGGGCTCCCTGCTCAATCGGCCAGGACAAAGGACGAACCTGAATCATCAGTTCCTCTTCCAGTTCGTCCAACAAATCGAACGGGTCTTTTCCCTCGCGGTCCATCTTGTTGACGAAAATAATAACCGGGGTCTTGCGCATACGGCACACTTCCATCAGTTTACGTGTCTGTGTTTCCACACCTTTCGCACCGTCCACAACGATGATAACGCTGTCTACTGCTGTCAATGTACGATATGTATCTTCGGCAAAGTCCTGGTGACCCGGAGTGTCGAGAATGTTAATCTTGTAGTCGCGATAGTCAAATTCCATCACAGATGTCGTTACCGAGATACCACGCTGCTTCTCAATCTCCATCCAGTCAGATGTAGCCGTTTTCTTAATCTTATTACTTTTTACCGCACCCGCTACCTGAATCTGACCACCGAAAAGCAACAGCTTCTCCGTCAAAGATGTCTTACCGGCATCAGGATGCGCAATAATGGCGAACGTTCGCCGTCTCAAAATTTCTGTATTATCTGCCATATATATTATAAGGTGTCAATGCATCGTTTAAGACTTTCCTCCCAGTGAGGAATCTCGATGCCGAACGTTGTTTTTATCTTTGTCTTATCAAGTACGGAATAGGCGGGACGGTTGGCCTTAGCCGGGTATTCCGCCGTATGCAAAGGTCTTACCTTGCATGAAGTGATTCCGGCAAGGCGGTGGATAGCTATCGTAAAGTCATACCAGGAACATACGCCTTCATTGCTGAAATGGTAGACACCGCGAACTATACCTTTATTAATAATCGTATAGATGGCTTGCGCCAGGTCATTGGCATAAGTAGGTGTTCCTATCTGGTCAAAAACGACTCCCAGGTTATCACGTTCTTTACCCAAACGAATCATTGTTTTTACGAAATTATTACCAAAGGTGGAATAAAGCCATGCGGTACGGATAACGACTGCTTTCTCGCAGTGATTCATCACATCATATTCTCCTTCCAGTTTCGTAGTGCCATATACGGAATCCGGACAAGGGTCGCAGTCTTCGGTATAAGGAATATGGGCAGTGCCGTCGAACACGTAGTCAGTAGACACTTGTATCATAGCCGCCCCATTGAATTGTGCCGCTTTAGCCAATTCTTTCGGTGCTTCACAGTTCAGTTTGTAAGCTAATTCCGGATTATCTTCCGCCTTATCCACTGCCGTATATGCGGCACAGTTAACAATAAGTTCAATCCGTTTCTCCGCAATATAAGCCCAGACAGCTTGCGCATCACAAATGTCGAGTTCCTGCACATCTGTGAAATAATACGTATGTTGCGGGTTCTCTTTCGCAAGCACCTGCATTTCGTTGCCAAGCTGACCGTCGGCACCCGTTACCAAAATTCTCATTTATTCATCCAGTTTTAATTCACCTTTGCGGTCTTTATCATAATAGTTCGCCAACATGGAGAGGAAGCTAGTGATGGCTTCCATTGCCTTGGCTGTTCCTTCACTGATAGGTTTTCTCTGAAGCCGGAGCAAGAGTACTCCGTACAAGGCTTCAAAGCAGGTTTCCAATTCGGGCTCATCCTTCTTGCCGTTTTTATTCCGCAGTTCCACGATAAATGGCAATGCTTTGAAATAGGCGGCACTGTAAAAAGGAAATTTAGGGGAAGAAGCCAACGCATTGTGCAGTTCAGTCAGATTGATGATCACATTCTTGTTAATCTGCAAATGTCCCGCTTCACGCACACCTTCCTCGTTCATCATCGTAATCAGGTTTCCATACCATTCACGCATGCCGGAACGTTGTTCTTCCGGATAACGGGAAATCACATTGACTTCCATTTCTTCCGGTTCACAATGATTGGCACGGATCAGGTCTTCCTCTTGCCACATATATATAAGGTATTCGGCAATATTCCGCTCCTTCAGTTGTTGTGCTATCTGATTCATAAGCTATCTCCTAATAAATTGACTCTCCCAACAAAGTATAAATCAGTCCCGCCACGGATACCAATATCACAATACTTCCGATAACCCGATTCAGTATCCAGATGCCACGCAGGTTGAACTTGGTGCGCACCTTGTTTACAAAATAAGTGATTCCGAGCCACCAGGTCAATGCGCCCGCTGCGATAGCAAAATATCCCGTTATCTCTTCAAAGACCAGAACACCCTGCTGCACAAAGGCAAAACGGGCAAAAAGTCCGATAAACAGGAATATGATTAAGGGGTTGGAAAGAGTGACGAAAAATGCAGTAATAAAATTATGAAAATAAGAACCTTTGTTGGACGAAGCCGGACGAATCGAGTTCACCGGATTGCTGCGAAAGGTATAGATTCCGAAAATAAGCAACATGACACTACCGAGTAATTGCAGATAGAAACTGCCTTTATTAATATAGTCAGAAACGAAGCTCATGCCATAACCTGTCAACAAAGCGTAAGCTATATCACTTATAGAGGCTCCCAGCCCTGTCACAAATCCGTACCAACGCCCTTTGTTCAAAGTCCTCTGGATACATAATACGCCCACCGGACCGAGGGGTGCGGACACAACAACGCCAATAATAAAGCCTTTAACTAATATATCGAATATTGTCTCTATCTGAATCATTCCGCAAATATCGCACTTTTTTGTGATATGGGGATAGTATATTAACGTTTTTTCCACACAAGAATCATGATATATAGCCATAATAAGCAAAACATACATCGAAAATAAACATATTAAATAAGGTATAGGAATTTATTCTCCCTATTTTTTCCTACCACCAATGAAATTGATTATCTTTGCGCCACAGAAAAAGAGAAGAGTTTCTCCCGCAGAGACTTCAATCGTAAAATTGCAAATCGTAAAATCGTAAATATACAACATGATTCTTTTTTTCAGAACCCCTTCCAAGAGCGTGATTGCCGTAGAGAGCAACCATCAGCTCACCCCTGACGAAAGTAATAAACTCTGCTGGCTTTTTGGCGAAGCCGTGATGGAAAGTGAAGAAAACCTGAAAGGCTGTTTCGTCGGTCCGCGCCGCGAAATGATCACTCCCTGGAGTACAAACGCAGTAGAAATCACCCAAAACATGGGACTTGAAGGCATCAGCCGCATCGAGGAGTACTTCCCCGTTAAGGACGAAAATGCCGACTTCGACCCAATGCTGCAACGCATGTACAAGGGACTCGACCAAAATGTATTCACGACCAACCGTCAGCCGGAACCGATCATCTATATCGAAGACCTCGAAGTGTACAATGAAAAAGAAGGCCTGGCGCTTTCTAAAGAAGAAATGGACTATCTGAAGAAAGTGGAAAACGACCTCGGCCGTAAACTGACTGACTCTGAAGTTTTCGGTTTCGCGCAGATTAACTCCGAACACTGCCGCCACAAAATCTTCGGCGGAACGTTTATCATCGATGGTGTAGAACAGGAATCTTCCCTGTTCCAAATGATTAAAAAGACGACACAGGAAAATCCGAATAAAATCATCTCTGCTTATAAAGATAATGTAGCCTTCGCAGAAGGACCGGTTGTAGAGCAGTTCGCTCCGGCAGACCACTCCAAACCTGATTATTTCCAGGTGAAAGACATCAAGAGTGTTATCTCTCTGAAAGCGGAAACACATAACTTCCCGACTACCGTAGAGCCGTTCAACGGTGCTTCTACCGGTACAGGTGGTGAAATACGCGACCGTATGGGTGGTGGTAAAGGTTCATGGCCGATTGCAGGTACTGCTGTATACATGACTTCTTATCCCCGCACGGACGAAGGACGCGAATGGGAGGAAATTCTTCCGGTACGCCAATGGCTATACCAAACTCCCGAACAGATTCTTATCAAGGCATCCAACGGCGCTTCCGACTTCGGAAACAAGTTCGGCCAGCCGCTGATCTGCGGTTCCGTACTGACATTCGAACATACGGAGAACAAAGAAGTGTACGGGTATGATAAAGTAATCATGCTCGCCGGTGGTGTAGGCTACGGTACACAGCGTGACTGCCTGAAGGGTGCTCCCGAAGCAGGTAACAAGGTGGTGGTAATCGGCGGCGACAACTATCGCATCGGACTGGGCGGCGGTTCCGTATCTTCAGTAGATACAGGACGTTACAGCAGTGGCATTGAACTGAATGCTGTTCAGCGCGCTAACGCTGAAATGCAGAAACGTGCCAACAACGTAGTACGTGCCCTTTGCGAAGAAGATGTGAATCCTGTTGTTTCCATCCACGACCACGGTTCAGCCGGACACGTTAACTGCCTGTCCGAGCTGGTAGAAGAATGTGGTGGCTTGATTGACATGAGCAAGTTGCCTATCGGTGACAAGACATTGTCGGCAAAAGAAATCATTGCCAACGAGAGCCAGGAACGTATGGGACTGTTGATTAAAGAAGAAGCTATCGAACATGTACGCAAAATCGCCGAACGCGAGCGCGCTCCGATGTACGTAGTCGGTGAAACAACCGGGGACCATCGTTTCGCTTTCCAACAGGCTGACGGTGTACGTCCGTTCGACCTTGCCGTAGAACAGATGTTCGGTTCTTCCCCCAAGACCTATATGGTAGACAAAACGGTAGAACGTCATTATAAAATGCCGGAATACGAATTGTCCAAACTTCACGAATACCTGACTAATGTATTGCAGCTCGAAGCAGTAGCCTGCAAGGATTGGTTGACAAATAAGGTAGACCGTTCGGTAACAGGTAAGGTAGCCCGCCAGCAATGCCAGGGTGAACTTCAGTTGCCGTTAAGCGACTGTGGTGTCGTAGCACTCGACTACCGTGGTGAGAAAGGTATCGCCACTTCTATCGGACATGCTCCGCAAGCTGCATTGGCTGATCCGGCTGCCGGCTCTATCCTTTCCGTATCCGAAGCGCTGACCAACCTCGTTTGGGCTCCGATGGCAGAAGGCATGGACAGCATCTCTTTGTCTGCCAACTGGATGTGGCCCTGCCGTTCACAGGAAGGTGAAGACGCTCGTCTTTACACAGCTGTGAAAGCATTGAGCGACTTCTGTTGCGCTCTGCAAATCAATGTTCCTACCGGAAAAGACTCTCTGTCCATGACTCAGAAATACCCGAACGGTGAGAAAGTAATTTCTCCGGGAACGGTAATTGTCTCTGCAGGCGGTGAAGTCTCAGACGTGAAAAAAGTGGTATCTCCAGTATTGGTAAACAATGAAAAGACTACTCTTTATCATATCGACTTCAGCTTTGACGAACTGAAACTCGGTGGTTCCGCTTTCGCGCAATCTTTGGGTAAAGTAGGCGACGATGTACCTTGCGTACAAGATGCCGAATACTTCCGTGATGCTTTCCTTGCCGTACAAGAGCTTGTAAACAAAGGATTGATTCTTGCGGGACACGATATTTCCGCCGGTGGTCTGATTACCACATTGCTCGAAATGTGCTTCTCTAATGTAGAAGGCGGTATGGAAATCAGCCTTGACAAGATGAAGGAACAGGATATCATCAAGATTCTGTTTGCTGAAAATCCGGGTATCGTTATCCAGATCAGCGACAAGCATAAGGAAGAAGTGAAGAAGATTCTTGAAGATGCCGGCATAGGCTACATGAAATTGGGTAAACCGACTGACGAACGCCACATCCTGGTATCTAAGGACGGTGCTACTTACCAGTTCGGTATCGACTACATGCGTGATGTATGGTATTCTTCTTCTTACCTGCTCGACCGCAAACAGTCTATGAACGGCTGCGCAAAGAAACGTTTCGAAAACTATAAGATGCAACCTGTTGAATTTGCGTTCATGCCTGAATTTAAAGGTAAGCTTTCTCAATATGGTATCACTCCGGATCGTCGTACTCCTAGCGGTATCCGTGCGGCTATCATCCGTGAGAAAGGTACAAACGGCGAACGTGAAATGGCTTACTCACTCTACCTGGCAGGCTTCGATGTAAAAGACGTTACGATGACCGACCTTATCAGCGGACGTGAGACACTGGAAGATGTGAACATGATTGTTTATTGCGGTGGTTTCTCCAACTCTGACGTACTGGGTTCAGCCAAAGGATGGGCAGGCGCATTCCTGTTCAACCCGAAAGCGAAAGAAGCGCTGGATAACTATTATGCCCGTGAAGATACACTGTCATTAGGTGTCTGCAACGGTTGCCAGTTGATGATGGAACTCAACCTTATCAACCCGGAACTGAAGAAGCAGGGCAAGATGTTGCACAATGATTCACATAAGTTCGAATCACGCTTCCTCGGCCTGACTATCCCGACAAACCGCAGTGTAATGTTCGGCTCTTTGAGCGGCAGCAAACTGGGTATTTGGGTTGCTCACGGAGAAGGAAAGTTCTCTTTGCCCTATGATGAAGACAAATATAATGTAGTAGCGAAGTATAGCTATGATGAATATCCGGCTAACCCGAACGGTTCCGACTATTCCATCGCAGCACTGGCTAGTGCGGACGGACGTCACCTGGCTATCATGCCTCACTTGGAACGCTCCATCTTCCCATGGCAAAATGGTTGCTACCCGGAAGACCGTAAGAACAGCGATCAGGTAACTCCGTGGATCGAAGCATTTGTCAATGCCCGTAAATGGGTGGAAGAAAAAGTGAAATAAAGTTTTCCTTTATAATTTATCTAAGAAAGGCTGGTATTTTTTGAAATATCAGCCTTTTCTTCATTTTTTTCTTGCTACCGTAATTCCTTTTTTTGCAACTAAACAGTCTCAAATAAACAGCTTATACAAATAGCAGTAAAATACCTTATCCACTTCACTTTAAGAGCCATGTAATCTTACCTTAAAATTTTGCAGTATCAAAAATTCTTCTTAATTTTGTCAAACTTTCCCCCTCTAAAATAAGATTCAATAACCCTTAAAAGTCCTATTTGTATGAAAAAGTGGATTTTTCTATTATTATTGTTTCCTTTAACCTGTGTCGCTCAGACGTATCAATATCTAGGAGTGGAAGATGGGTTGAGCAACAGGCGAGTTTATTGCATTCAGAAAGACAGAACCGGCTATATGTGGTTCCTCACACACGAAGGTATTGATAGATACAACGGAAAAGATTTCAAGCGATATAAGTTGATGGACGGTGATACAGAAGTGAATTCTCTGTTAAACCTCAACTGGCTGTATATAGACCGGGATGGAGTACTGTGGGAAATCGGCAAGAAGGGCAAGATATTCCGATATGACGAGATCCATGACCGTTTCGAACTTGTCTACAAGTTACCGATAGAGAACTTCCGTGACCTGCCTGCTCCGGTCAGCTTTGCATGGCTCGACCGGAATAATCATATATGGCTATGCAATGAAGAAACAATCTTTCTTTATAACACGGCAACCGCTCAAGTGTGTCCTATCAGGAATGAAATAAAGGAAGAAATCACCGACATCGAGCAAATAGACGAATCGCATTACTTTATTGGTACGGAAATGGGAATTCACTATGCCAAACTGGAAAATGACACTCTGGAACTTATCAACTGCGACAAATTGGAGAACGTGAAAGTTCAGGTCAGCGACCTGCACTTCGACAAAAAGATAGGAAAACTATTCATAGGAACTTTCCTTCGGGGCATTTTCATCTACGACATGAGTATCAAGTCTGTCGTACAACCGGACAACAATCTGAGAGATATCAGTATCAACAAATTTAAGTCACTGAATGACAAAGAATTGCTGATAGCAACGGATGGCGGTGGTGTACATAAAATGAATATTGAAACTTTCCAGTTAGAACCTTACATCATCACAGACTACAACAACAATAATGGCATGAACGGCAACAGCATCAATGACATTTATGTAGATGATGAAGAAAGGATTTGGCTGGCAAATTATCCTATTGGAATAACCATACAAAACAACCGTTACTCCAGTTATAAATGGATAAAACACTCCATAGGAAACAAGCAGTCCTTAATCAATGACCAGGTAAATGCAATCATTGAAGACAGCGACGGAGATTTATGGTTCGCGACGAACAACGGTATCAGCTTTTTAAATTCAAAAACCGGACAGTGGCGTTCGGTGCTCAGTTCATTTGAGAAGTCACAAGAAAATAAGAGCCATATATTCCTCACCCTTTGTGAAGTGGCGCCCGGGACTATTTGGGCAGGCGGTTATTCTTCCGGTGCTTACCAAATAGACAAGAAGTCATTTAAAGTCAGTTATTTCATGCCGCCGCTATACACCCAAACCAGCATGCGGCCTGACAAATATATTCGTGATATCCGCATGGATTCACAAGGATACATCTGGTCCGGCGGATTTTACAACCTGAAACGTATCCGCCTTGAAACACAGGATGTACGGTTTTACCCGGGTTTGAACTCTGTCACCGCCATCGTCGAAAAAGATGATAAAAGCATGTGGATAGGTAGTGCCACGGGGCTATATCTATTGGACAAGGAATCCGGAAAATGGGAACGCATCAAGCTGCCGGTAGAATCAACCTATATCTACTCTTTGTATCAGGCAAAGAACGGGTCATTATATATAGGTACAAGTGGTTCAGGACTCTTGATCTATGATTTTAATAAAAAGCTGTTCACTCATTACTACTCGGAGAACTGCGCTTTGATATCCAATAATATCTATACCATATTGTCGGATGCGGATAAAGAGATATTAATGGGTACAGAGAGCGGACTGACGAGTTTCTATCCGGAACAAAAGAAATTTTATAACTGGACGGAAGATATGGGATTGATGACTACGCACTTCAATGCGTTGTCGGGCGTATTACGCAAAAACAATAACTTTGTCTTCGGAAGTTCTGACGGAGCAATCGAATTTCATAAAGACATGAAATTACCCAGAAGCTATTCGTCCAAGATGATTTTCAGTGACTTCAAGCTTTTCTATCAGACTATTTATCCGGGAGATGAAAATTCTCCGCTGAAAGAAAGTATCAATGATACCAAAGTACTGGAATTGAAATACAATCAGAATATTTTCTCCTTGAAGGTTTCTTCCATCAACTACGATTATCCTTCCAACATCCTTTATTCCTGGAAACTGGAAGGATTCTACGAAGAATGGAGCAAGCCCAGCAGTGAAAGTATAATCCGTTACACCAACCTTGCACCGGGAACATACACACTGAAAGTACGCACCATCTCTAATGAAGACAAGCGTATCGTACTCGAAGAGAGAAGCATGGATATTATCATTGCCCAACCATTCTGGTTGACGTTCTGGGCGATGCTGTTATATGCAGGCATACTTTTCCTCATTGCCGCCATTCTATTGCGTATCCTTATTTTAAGAAAGCAGCGTAAAGTTTCCGATGAGAAAATACACTTCTTCATCAATACGGCACATGACATCCGCACTCCATTGACGCTGATCAAAGCACCTTTAGAAGAACTTCGCGAAAAAGAGACATTAAGCAAGGAAGGCATTTCGAATATGAACACGGCTTTACGTAATGTAAACTCTCTGTTACGTCTCACGACTAATCTTATCAATTTCGAAAGAGCGGACGTATATTCTTCCGAGCTATATATTTCGGAACATGAGCTCAACACGTTCATGAGTGAAATATTCAACGCATTCCAGCAGTATGCCAATATCAAACACATCAACTTCACCTATGAAAGTAATTTCAGGTACATGAATGTCTGGTTTGACAAGGAGAAGATGGAGTCTATCTTCAAGAATATCATTTCAAACGCGTTGAAATATACACCGGAAAATGGAAACGTGCAGGTTTTCGTTTCAGAGACATCCGATTCGTGGAGTGTGGAAGTCAGGGATACAGGTATCGGCATTCCGGCCAGCGAACAAAGCAAGCTGTTCAAACTTCATTTCCGCGGCAGTAACGCTATCAATTCCAAAGTGACCGGTAGCGGTATCGGACTGATGCTCGTATGGAAATTAGTCCGGTTGCACAAAGGAAAGATTAACCTGTCTAGTGTGGAGAATCAGGGTTCCGTAATTAAAATCACTTTCCCGAAAAACAGTAAACTTTATCGGAAAGCGCACCTGGCGACTCCAAGCAAGCAACGCCAGGAAATCAAAAGCCTCAACAATGATGTAGCTCCATCCCCTGAGATTTACGAAACAGCGCAAAAGAAAGAAAATGCAGGTCACCAACGAGTCTTAATCGTGGAGGATAACGATGAGTTACGTAACTACCTATCACAAACATTATCCGGAGACTATACCATCCAGGTTTGTTCCAACGGAAAAGAAGCGTTGACTATTATTCCCGAATATAAACCGGAACTGGTTATCTCCGACATCATGATGCCGGAAATGCGGGGGGATGAGTTGTGCAAAGTTATCAAGAATAATATCGAGACATCGCACATTCCTGTTATCCTGCTGACGGCTCTCAACAACGAGAAGGATATTCTTGCAGGACTTAACATCGGCGCAGACGAGTATGTAGTGAAACCGTTCAATATTGGTATTCTAAAGGCAAATATATCCAATCTGCTGGCAAACCGCGCCCTTTTGCGCAGCAAGTATGCAAGCCTGGATCTGGAAGACGAAGAGAACGATGAAGATTGCATCAATTGTTCACAGGATATTGACTGGAAGTTCATAGCAAGTGTCAAGAAGAATGTGGAAGACAACATAGATAACCCAGCTCTTACAGTAGATGTGCTTTGTAGCCTGATGGGTATGAGCCGTACCAGTTTCTACAATAAACTAAGAGCACTGACCGACCAGTCACCCGGAGATTACATCCGGCTGATTCGCCTGAAACGTGCCGTAAAATTACTCAAAGAAGACGCACACAGCATAACGGAAATAGCGGAGATGACAGGATTCAGTGATGCCAAATACTTCCGTGAAGTATTCAAGAAGCATTACAACGTAAGTCCCAGTCAATACTTCAAAACAAAAAAAGCAGTAACAAACAAAGAAGAAGGAGAAAAAGAAGAATGAACATTTATCTCGAATCATTTGGAATCTTTTTTAAAATAGGCGCTTTTACCATTGGCGGCGGGTATGCAATGGTACCACTCATCGAAAATGAAATTGTGACCAAGCGGAAATGGATAGCGCAGGAAGACTTTATCGACCTGTTGGCCATCTCCCAGTCCGCCCCCGGCATCCTGGCGGTTAATATTTCCATTTTTATAGGATATAAGTTGCGCGGCATCCGGGGAAGCATTGTCACGGCATTAGGAACGATTCTTCCTTCTTTCATTATTATATTGGCTATCGCCCTGTTCTTTCATAGTTTTAAGGATAATCCGATAGTGGAGCGTATCTTCAAAGGTATCCGTCCGGCAGTAGTGGCACTTATCGCCGCACCAACCTTTACAATGGGGCGGTCAGCCAAAATCAACCGCTACAATCTGTGGATTCCCATTGTTTCAGCACTGCTTATCTGGCTGCTGGGGTTCTCACCGATTTGGATTATTATTGCTGCGGGTGTAGGCGGTTTCCTTTGGGGAAAATTAAGAAAAGTTGAGAGTTGAGAACGGAGAGTTAAGAAGGCACGGATTATTATATAATAAATTATTAATCACATGATTTACATACAGTTATTCTATACATTTTTCAAAATCGGACTTTTCGGCTTCGGTGGCGGTTATGCCATGCTTTCCATGATTCAAGGCGAGGTGGTAACCCGCTACGGATGGGTAAGTTCGCAGGAGTTCACAGATATAGTCGCCATCAGTCAGATGACACCGGGGCCGATAGGTATCAATGCAGCGACCTATGTTGGGTTCACTTCGACAGGCAGCGTTTGGGGTTCTATCATTGCCACTTTTGCGGTAGTTTTCCCCTCTTTTATCTTAATGCTGACTATCAGTAAATTCTTTCTGAAATACCAGAAACATCCGGTAGTAGAATCCATCTTCAGCGGGCTGCGACCAGCAGTCGTAGGACTACTGGCTTCTGCCGCACTGGTATTAATGAATGTAGAGAATTTCGGTTCACCTACGGAAGACACTTATTCGTTCGTTATCAGCGTCATTATATTCCTGATAGCTTTTATCGGAACAAGAAAATATAAAGCAAATCCGATTCTGATGATTATTGCCTGCGGTATTGCAGGATTGCTGCTTTACTAAAGCTTCACTTTCTTACTTACAGACTTCGATTCATTATGAAGGCGATCCAAAGCCGTTACCACATAACGGTGTTTCGTTTTTCCAGTTTCGTATGGAAGTTTGTAGAAAGGATTGCGGGTGATAGCTACAATATGCGAAGGGTCGTCAAGGTTCACTTTTTCTTTTCCGCCAAAGCGGTACACTACATATTGGACAGCCTTATCCATTTCTGTTTCTGCTTTCGGAGCAGTCCAAAAAAGAACATAACCATCTTCTGTCCATACCTTTTTCATCTTGCGCACTTTGCCCGGAGCCTTGTCATCCATAAAGTCAAAGACAGGAATCAATGCAGGATATTTATGATATTCACTCACTAAAGCATCACGGTATCTTCCCTGATTTTCGACAACAGCCGACGCATACCATTGGCAGCTACCGCCAATCGTCTGATAAGCACGCTGCAAAGCCATCTTTCGTGGAAGCTGGTTGATGGAAGGGTTCTGCGGGTCGGCATGCTGAATAGTGTTCGGCACAGACTGACCGATAAATAACGGACGGTTTTCCGAATGGGTAGCCCACCATTTCACCAACGTCTCATAATCGGCTGCCTTATGACCGATTTCCCAATATATCTGCGGAATATTATAATCAATCCATCCCTCACGTGCCCAAAGCAGGACATCGGCATACAAATCATCGTAATTCTGCAAACCGTTCGTATTACTTCCCAACGGGTCGCTCTTCTGATTACGATAAATGCCAAACGGACTGATACCGAACTTCACCCACGGCTTTATCCCGCGGATAGTCTCGTGAAGCTTCTTTATCAACACATTGACATTACTACGACGCCAGTCAGCCTTGTTCGTGAATCCGCCCCCATAACGGGCAAAGCTCGCATCATCCGGAAAGTCCAATCCTTTCACCGGATAAGGATAAAAATAATCATCCATATGGATAGCATCCACATCATAGCGGGACACGATATCGGTCACGATCTTACAGATATATTCCCGGCTTTCGGGAAGTGCCGGGTCGAAGTATAGCTGATCGCCATAAGTAACGAACCATTCAGGGTGCTGGTGGTAAATATGTTCCGGTGCCAACTGGTTCTTCAACGAAGTCTTCACACGATAAGGATTAATCCAGGCATGAAACTCCATATTCCTTTTTTGGCACTCTTCAATCATAAACTGCATCGGATCCCACATAGGAGAAGGAATCTGTCCTTGCGTTCCGGTCAGGAAACGGCTCCACGGTTCATGTTGTGAAGCGTACAGTGCATCCGCTTCGGGACGTACCTGAAAGATGATAGCATTAATGCCGGCTCCTTGAAGAGAGTTCAACTGGCTAATCAATGTCTGTTTCAGCCGTTCGGTAGGAATCCCCCGGAACTGCCCGTTGACAGCCTGTATCCATGCTGCACGAAATTCACGTTTGGGATATTTATTGCCGGTTGGCACCTGTGCCCTCACTCCTACCGCAAGAAGAAGAGCTAAAAGTAAAAGATAGTTTTTCAGCTTCATAATATTCTTAAATCGTAATAATGTGACGCAAAGATAATACAAACTCCCGATAAATTCGCTAACTTTGCCGACTACCATAAAACAAGGAGTATTTTATGTCAGAAAATAACTATATTTCGATTAAGGGTGCACGAGTAAACAACCTGAAAAACATCGATGTAGATATACCACGCAACAAACTTGTTGTAATCACCGGATTATCGGGTTCCGGCAAATCTTCCCTCGCTTTTGATACCCTCTATGCAGAGGGACAACGCCGTTATGTAGAAAGTTTGAGCAGCTATGCGCGCCAGTTTCTGGGGCGAATGAGCAAACCGGAATGTGACTTTATCAAAGGGATTCCGCCCGCCATTGCCATCGAGCAGAAAGTGAATAGCCGCAACCCGCGTTCTACTGTGGGGACTTCGACTGAGATTTATGAATATCTCCGCCTGTTGTATTCCCGCGTGGGGAAAACATACAGTCCCGTCAGCGGACAGGAAGTGAAGAAACATTCGACGGAAGATATTGTCAACTGCATGCTCTCGTATCCGGAAGGTACAAGATATACGGTGCTGACACCAATCCGTCTGCGTGAAGACCGCACCCTGCAACAACAGTTGGAAATAGACCTGAAACAGGGTTTCAACCGTATCGAAGTGAACGGTGAAATGAAACGTATAGATGAATATACACCCGTGGCAGGTGATGAAGTCTATCTGCTGGTAGACCGTATGGCGGTAGCCAACACCAAGGATGCCATGAGCCGGTTGACCGACTCTGCCGAAACAGCCATGTATGAAGGTGACGGAACCTGCATGCTGCGTTTCTACCTTTCGGACGGAACAACGAAGCGACACACTTTCAGCACGAAATTCGAAGCGGACGGAATCGTCTTTGAAGAACCGAACGACCAAATGTTCTCGTTCAACTCTCCTATCGGTGCTTGTCCTACCTGTGAAGGATTCGGCAAAGTGATCGGTATCGACGAGCATTTGGTTGTACCGAACCGTTCTTTATCCGTATACGAAGGAGCTATTGTATGCTGGCGCGGCGAGAAGATGGGAGAATGGAAAGAAGAACTCATCCATAATGCGGAAAAGTTCGATTTCCCGATTTTCACGCCTTATTTTGAGTTGACGGATGCACAACGTCGTCTGCTCTGGGAAGGCAACCAGTACTTCCACGGCATCAACGATTTCTTCAAGATGTTGGAAGAGAATCAATACAAAATACAATATCGTGTGATGCTTGCACGTTATCGAGGAAAGACGCTTTGTCCGAAATGTCACGGCACACGTCTGAAACCGGAAGCCGGATATGTACGGGTCGGCGGCAAGAATATCTCCGAACTGGTAGATTTGCCAATCACGGAATTAAAGCTGTTCTTTGACGGTCTGGAACTCAACGAGCACGACAGCGACGTAGCCCGCCGTATCCTTATTGAAATCAACAACCGCATCCGCTTCCTGATTGATGTCGGTTTGGGTTACCTGACCTTGAACCGTTTAAGCAATTCCCTCTCCGGTGGAGAAAGCCAGCGTATCAATTTGGCAACATCATTGGGAAGCAGCCTTGTAGGTAGCCTTTATATCCTCGATGAGCCAAGTATCGGGCTTCACAGCCGTGATACGGATCGGTTGATTTATGTATTACGCCAACTACAACAGTTAGGCAACACGGTAGTAGTCGTGGAACATGACGAAGAAATCATCCGTGCTGCGGATTATATCATCGACATAGGCCCTAATGCCGGACGTTTGGGAGGAGAAGTCGTTTATCAGGGCGACATGAAAGACTTGAAAAAAGGAAGCAACAGCCACACGGTGCGTTATCTCTTGGGAGAAGAAGAAATTCCCGTTCCCGAACATCGCCGTCCGTGGAACAACTATATAGAATTAAAAGGCGCGCGCGAAAATAATCTGAAAGGTGTGGACGCCCGTTTCCCGCTCAACGTAATGACAGTCGTTACCGGAGTTTCCGGTTCCGGCAAGAGTACGCTGGTACGGGACATTTTCTTCCGGGCACTGAAGCGTGAACTGGATGAATGTAGTGACCGTCCGGGAGAATTCTCCTCTATCGGCGGTAGCCTGCGCGACCTGAGGAATGTAGAATTCGTAGACCAGAATCCGATCGGCAAATCATCCCGTTCCAATCCGGTGACTTATATCAAGGCATATGATGAAATCCGTAAACTATGGTCTGAACAGCCTTTAGCCAAACAAATGGGTTATACAGCCGGATTCTTCAGTTTCAACAGCGAAGGTGGACGTTGTGAAGAATGTAAGGGTGACGGAACAATCACCGTAGAGATGCAGTTCATGGCAGACCTGGTACTGGAATGTGAATCCTGCCACGGAAAACGTTTCAAGTCCGACACATTGGAAGTGAAATTCCATGATAAAAGTATCTATGATGTATTGGAAATGACCGTGAACCAGGCTATTGAATTCTTCAATGAGCACGGACAGAAGAAAATTGTGAAAAAGCTGCTTCCCTTACAGGACGTAGGGTTAGGATATATCAAACTGGGACAATCCTCTTCCACCCTTTCCGGCGGTGAGAACCAACGTGTGAAACTGGCATTCTATCTGAGCCAGGAGAAAGCAGACCCGACCATGTTCATCTTTGACGAACCGACTACGGGATTGCACTTCCATGATATCCGCAAATTGCTGGATGCTTTCGACGCACTAATTCGTCGGGGACACAGCATCGTTATTATCGAGCATAATATGGACGTTATCAAATGTGCCGATTATGTAATCGACCTCGGTCCCGAAGGTGGAGACAAAGGTGGAAACATCGTAGCCGTAGGTACTCCCGAAGAAGTGGCTGCTTGCGGAGCAAGCTATACGGGGCAGTTTTTGAAAGAAAAACTAAGATAAGCAACGTTTATTGCTGTAAAGAGTATCAAACCTGACTCTAATAAATAAAGCCCTTGTGGAAATATAGCTTCTACAAGGGCTTATTATTTTGTATTCTATCAGGTTTCTCTCTTACAAGTAAAATCCGAATCCTATCTTAACACCGAAACGTGACATATCACCGTCGTTGAAACGCCATTTATAATAAACGGCAGGTTCGATAGTCACTGTACGGGAGAGGAAATAAGCATATCCGGCTTCGATACCCAATCCCCAGTCTGTCTGATGCTTGCCGCCACTCCAACGGAAACGGTTCCAGTCAAGTCCGCCACCCAGATAAATACCTGTTTTGTTAAAGTAGAAACGTACTCCCGTACCCAATGTGTACTCGTCTACCGGTTTCGACCAGTCGGCTCCGGCATTTACCATCAGGGCAATACCTTCGGCAAAGAACGTACCGACTTGTGCACCAAGGCCAAATTTTGCTTTATCATTTTTACTATACGAAAAGTCCAATCCCGACAATGAAGGATTAATAATCGTAGTTCCTTTCTCAAATTGTGCCTGTGCAGTGAAAGAGACTGCCAATAAGCAAAGAGCCAAAGCTAATTTCTTCATAAACTTACTTTTTTAAGTGAATAGATTGTTCGTCTTTTTTGCGGCGTTCACGCATTTGTTCCTTTTTCCGGAGTACCAACCAGAGGAGGAAGACAATGACATAAGATACGGCCACCGTCAGTATTTTCTCTGTCAGACCAACTTCAGTGTTACGTGGCAACAAATAAGCCGCAGTTACTGATACATAAATAAGGAATGCAAGCGCAACTCCCGTCGATTTCTTTATTTTCTTCATTCTGATAATTTTCTTGTTTTCTGCTTGCCCAGCCAGACGTAGAACCAAACTGCCGCAATCACCACACACGCTATACCAACGCTATAAGAAATTACGTGCGAAAGTCCCAAGCCTTCAGGAGCAATACATATATAAGTAGAACATACACTTGTCATAAACAATGCCGGTATCAAAGTAATGATATAAGGTTTCTTGGATACCGCTAAAAATACTGTTATAGCCCATAGGGTAAACACAGCCAACGTCTGGTTAGCCCAAGCGAAATAACGCCATATCATATTAAATCCGTTCGCATCACGTAAGCTATACAAAAGCAGACCGATAGCAACTACGAACATCGGAATGCAGATGTATAAACGACGACGCATACTTTTTTGTTCCAGTCCCAGGAAATCCGCCACAATCAGACGGGCGGAACGGAAAGCCGTATCTCCCGAAGTAATTGGTGCGGCAATCACTCCCAAGATAGCGAGCACTCCACCGACTGCTCCCAACCATTCTTTTGTAATGGCATCCACTATAACCGAAGCATTACTCTCTCCCATCCCGTTCTCATGGAAGAAGTAAGTAGCGGCGGCAGCCCAAATAAGGGCAACAATACCTTCGGTAATCATCGCACCGTAGAACACCGGGCGACCGTGACGTTCTGAAGTCATGCAACGTGCCATCAAAGGACTTTGCGTAGCGTGGAAACCGGAAATTGCCCCGCAAGCAATACTCACAAACATAATCGGGAAAATAGGAAGCTCGCTCGCTTCGGGATTTTTATTTTGTAACCCATCCCACAGTTCCGGCAAGGCAGGATGATGAACGTAAAGCATCACCAGGATACCTACTGCCATAAACAGTAGCGCCACCGCAAACAGCGGATAGATTTTACCAATGATTTTATCTACAGGCAATAAAGTTGCCAAAATATAATAGGCAAACACAACGATAATCCAAAACGTGGCATCCAGACTTTCCGGTGTAAGTTTTGCCAGCAGTCCGGCAGGGCCGGCCACAAACACGGAACCTACCAAAATCATCAGGATAACGGTAAATCCTCTCATCACCTGTTTCGTTGTAAGTCCTAAATAACGACCGATGATTTCGGGCAAACTTTCACCACCATTGCGTAAAGAAAGCATTCCGGCAAAATAATCGTGCACCGCACCTGCAAAAATACTTCCTAATACTATCCATAAATAAGAAGACGTTCCGAATTTCGCTCCCATAATTGCCCCGAAAATCGGGCCTAATCCTGCAATATTAAGAAACTGAATCATGAAAATCTTCCAGGTTGGCAAGGGGATATAGTCCACTCCATCAGCCTTGGTTAGTGCCGGTGTTTTACGGTCATCCGGACCAAAGACGCGCTCCATCAGGCGTCCATACGTAAAATAGCCTACTATCAATGCAAGCAGGCATAGAGTAAATGTAATCATAGTGTGTCGTTTTTTAGCTTGGCAAATGTAACATAATCTCACGAAATAGCCCAACAATACCGACACTTTTACTAACTTTGCAGGGATTTAAAACAAAAAATAAAGAATATGCGTCGATATATTTTCATTCTTTCACTTTTGCTTCCTTTACTCCCGATGGCTGCACAGCCCAAGTATGAAGTCCGTGCCGCATGGCTCACAGCTCTGTATGGTCTCGACTGGCCTCGTACACGTGCTGTAAGTCCGCAAAGTATCCGCAAACAGAAGGAAGAACTCGTAGATATTCTCGATAAACTGAAAGCTGCCAACTTTAATACCGTCCTGTTTCAGACACGTACACGCGGGGATGTGCTATATCCCTCGTCTATCGAACCTTTCAACTCTATCCTGACAGGGAAATCCGGCGGAAATCCCGGATATGACCCGCTCGCCTTTGCCATTGAGGAATGTCACAAGCGGGGCATGGAGTGCCATGCCTGGATGGTGACTATTCCGCTAGGAAACAGGAAACACGTTGCTTCTCTCGGTAGCCAGTCCGTCACCAAGCGGATGAAAGATATTTGCGTACCGTATAAGAATGAATATTTCCTGAATCCTGGACATCCGGGAACTAAAGAGTATCTGATGAAACTAGTGCGGGAAGTCGTAAGCCGCTATGATATTGACGGAGTGCATTTCGATTACCTGCGTTATCCCGAGAATGCTCCCCTCTTTCCCGACAAGTACGACTTCCGCCGATATGGCAAAGGTCGTACAGTAGAACAGTGGCGACGGGATAATATTTCGGAAATCGTACGCTATATATATAAGGGTGTAAAAGCGATGAAACCGTGGGTGAAGCTAAGTGCCAGCCCGGTAGGAAAATATCGTGATACTTCACGTTACCCTTCCCGTGGGTGGAATGCTTTTCATACCGTTTATCAAGACCCGCAAGGATGGCTCGGAGAAGGCATCATGGATCAGATATATCCGATGATGTATTTCCAGGGAAACAGTTTCTATCCTTTTGCCCTCGACTGGCAAGAACAGAGTAATGGACGACAGGTGATTCCGGGGCTCGGCATTTATTTCCTTCATCCCGACGAAGGAAAATGGACGCGTGACGAGATAGACCGTCAGATGAATTTCATCCGCAGTCATAAACTGGCGGGTGAAGCACACTACCGGGTAAAGTATCTTATGGAGAATACTCAAGGTATCTATGATGAACTAGTCGAAAACTTCTACGCATGCCCTGCATTGCAGCCACCAATGCCCTGGTTGGATAATGTTCCGCCTACGGCTCCGTCCGAACTGAAAGTAACTGATATCGATCATGGATATACGGAATTAAAGTGGCAAGCTGCTACCGATAATGATCCGCGTAATAATCCGATGTATGTGATTTACGCTTCCAATGAGTATCCGGTAGACACCAGCCGACCGGAAAATATCGTAGCGCAGAATATCAGGGAGACAAGTTATATCTATGCCCCTATCCTGCCCTGGAATGCAAAAAAGCATTTCGCTGTTACAGCCGTAGACCGTTACGGAAATGAAAGTGTAGCGGTACAAAAGTGATACTAACAGTATCAAGTAAAGACATATATAAAATCAAAGAGGAATAACAGTTTTATGTTCCTTTTGATTTCTAAAGATAACAAGCTCTACCTTTTTGCGTGTATCCGCATGTTTCAACGCCTCTTTCATGTCAGCTAAATTATTGACAGGCTTTCCATTTACACTAAGAATAGCGTCATTCGGAGCAATAAAATCTCTGACCGGACTACCTAGGGCATCTACTGAAACGACATAAACTCCCCGTTCCGTGTCCATACCGGTAGCGGAGCGTTCTTCCAATGTATCCAGATTCTTAAACGTTACCCCTTTCCAAAGCATCGTCTTAGTAGCCATAACATGACCTGCCACAAGCGGAACGGGCATAACAGGCCTTTCAGCCAGCTGTTTCAAACGAGAAGACAACACTCCGAAATTATTCATTGGAAAATTACGGAAACCTCCTTTAATTATCGCTTCAGAATCGTCTGCTACATTAAAATCACCTTTCGCAGTATCTATAAACCTGATTGCAGCTACTATAGAATGAGTATCTCCACCAAGTTGGCGAGCCGCAAGATACGACAAACTGTCTGTAAAGATATTATAGTCAACTTCCCTGCCCCAACCATACACTCTTATAGGTTTATATTTGGCCATTACAATATTACGTGAAAAAACATCTCCGCTATTTTTAAACCACAAATGCGGGTGAAGCGTATTATTAATGATAATATTATTTTCAACAGTCCGATAAAAACCTTCACGCAGTTTAATACCACCATTCAAACAAAGATTATTGTATATTTGATAATTACTGGAGCCATCATCCAAATCTATATCCCATCCTCTATCACAACGCAACCGATTATGACGGATAATGATAGGTTCGACTACATCTGCCAAAATCAATGCTGGATTTTCATCCGTAATTTGCGTCATTACATTATAATTCGGATGCCAAAAACGGTCACGTCCCCAAGAGTTGATAGTTCCATGGTCACCCGTTTCTTTTACGGTGTTAAAAATATCGTTATATTCGATAATATGTCCGCCCCAAGTACCTTCGCTGATGTTAATCCCAGCACGGGGAGTATCGTAAATACTATTATGACTAACTGTAATGTTACGGCACATGGAAAGTTCCACTCCTGTAATCTGCTTTTCAAACAAACCGATAGTACATATCAAATTATCATAAACCTCACAATAAGCAGGATGATTGTCATTCTGAGGACCTTTAGTAGTATCTATTTTATCCAAAGGAACAAATTCCCCGTACCTAAAACTTGGTGAACGAACTCCCGCCACATCTCCAACAAAGCAGATGGCACTGGCTCCAATAGAAGTCAGGAAAGAACCGGTCACTGCCGAATAACGGTTATATTTATCAAAAAAGACACCGTTTCCTCCGACATGATGGACATAGCAATCACGCAAGGCACATTTTTCCGTTCCCCTGAAAATAATGGCTCCTCCCCGGTATATCGTCCAGTCCGAACGGAGCAAGGGCTCGTAAGGTTCCATAAATGTCCGTATCGTTTGCGTCAGTTCTATTCCTTCAATGGTTATGTTCTTCACCGGATAGGATGAAGTGCCCGCCAATTCAATCAAGTTTTTAAGTTGAGGAGTTTCAAACGTCAGTTCGTTTATATTTTCATCGGGCAAAGGATAATAATACAACCAGCCTTCTTTTTTATCATAGTACCATTCTCCCGGAG
>ERZ791802.570-NODE-570-length-36571-cov-23.604749_pt1 | contig 36571 bp, 29 predicted proteins | sample MGYA00510308_ERZ791802 | MGnify/ENA primary metagenome ERZ791802 (study PRJEB30046, sample SAMN00792028) | human gut metagenome | study: EMG produced TPA metagenomics assembly of the A metagenome-wide association study of gut microbiota in type 2...
CAGCATACAAAGATGAAGAAGCACATAATTCATGTGAGATCTTTATTCTAAAAACTAAGATTTTCTTTTAATCGGCTGATTGATAAAGCGTAAAGAGCGATAAGCCTGGTAATTGGTAGCGATTTGGTAGCGGTGCTAATTTCAGTGCATTGCTTTGCTTCACTTTTAGAACTGATACAAATATACTAATTTTGACCGAAAAAGAAAAAAACAGGAGATTTTTAGTTTTCTGTGTAAACGGAAAAACAAGAAAAGTGTAAGTAACAGAATAAGTGCAAAAAAGGATTTGCACCTATTCTTGTTACTAAAAATGTAAATCATTGATTTTTAGGATGTAATTCATTGGTGCAAGGTGCAGCTATATCTGTATATAGCTGCACCTTGCACCAATGAATTGACTTGTCCTAAAATAACCTTACAGCTCCTCTCTATTTCTCTTATTATACTTTGACACATTACATGAAACATAGAAATTTGCCATAATCATCTCCTTTGTAATATAAATCTAAGGTATTTTTATTTGATGTATTTATCTTATTGTATAATATTTTGTTTATATATTCCAAACTATTAGGCCATATTGATAAATTATAGGGCTAAAATGATAATCAATAATATTTTATCTTGTTTTTTCTTTGCACAATAAATAATGGGCTGCGTATTATATTCAATAAATATATTGTTGTTAATTAGATAATTTGTTTGCCTTAGATGATTAATATTCTTCTTGGCAAGATTTATAGATATATTATTTTTATCAATTATTGTTGTAAATATAAATATGAAAAGTAAATTCACATTATGGAGTGTTGTATTGCTCTTGGCCGGATTTATATTTGTAGGATGTGACAATGAACGAACAGAAAACGCATCTGATTTTCAGACAGGAATTCATAAAATTGTAATCCAACAGTCCGGTGACACAGATTCATTTGAAGTGAGTGTAAGTATCGGTGGTGCTGACAAGGGTGGTCCCGCCAAGTTGTACAATGACAAGGGAGAATACATTGGTGATTCCTATTCTGCCCAAATAAGGACGGCAACTATGTCTTGTTGTACAAATGGGAATGCGTTTTTCATGACCTGTGCCGGTTCGGTTTCCAGTATCTCGGAGGCGGGTAAACGGCTTCATATAACAGTAATAGGCTACATTGACGACAAGGAGGTTAACCGTTTGGAAAAAGAATATATAACAGATGGTAATACCCTTATTGAAACTTTCAGCGTTTCAACCAAGGAGATATGATCCGGGTAGAATACAGAACTTGTATTGAAAAGAGCATAACGCCTGAACATGTTTCTTATCGAACTTTTTTTCCTAACTAAATAATTTATGAATACACTTCAAAAAACAGCGGGAGCAATTCTGTCGCTCTCGCTATTGTGTGGGATGCAGGTTTATGCGTTCCCTGACTACCCTTCCCTGAGGGGACAAATTATCGAACAGAGTGATATCTGTCAAGGAGTTGTCAAAGATGCCAATGGCGAAAGCATTATCGGCGCATCCGTACTTGTCAAAGGGACGACAAACGGCAGCATTACGGGACTTGACGGTGATTTTTCCCTTAGGAACGTAAAAAAAGGGGATATAATTGTTGTTTCTTATGTCGGCTATCAGAGCCAGGAAATAGCCTGGACAGGTGAACCGTTAAACATCGTTTTGAAGGAAGATGCCGAAGTCCTTGACGAGGTGGTTGTTATTGGCTATGGTGCTGTAAGAAAAGCGGATATGGCCGGTTCCGTAGCCGTGCTGGACAACAAAAATTTCAAGGACCAGCTTATAACCCAGGTTGCAGACGCTCTTCAGGGGCGTGTCAGTGGCGTTCATGTTGAGAACAGCGGCGTCCCCGGGGGAAGCGTGAAAATCCGCATCCGCGGTGCTAACTCCATCAGCAAAAGCAACGACCCTTTGTATGTGGTTGACGGAATCGTCCGCGAAAGCGGTTTGGACGGTATCAATCCCGAGGACATCCGTTCGATGCAGGTTCTCAAAGATGCATCGTCCACTGCCATATACGGTTCCAGGGGTTCGAACGGGGTCGTTCTGATCACTACCAAGATTGGTAAGGCCGGTGTGCGTGAAATTATGTTCGACGCATCAGTGGGAGTTTCCAATGTATATAAGAGATACGATATCCTTGGAGCATACGATTACGCTCTGGCGCTCAAGGAGGTCAAAGGTATTGATTTCTCAAACGAAGAGATGCAATCCTATCAGAACGGAACGGGGGGGCATCGACTGGCAGGATGAGATTTTCCGTACGGGGATCACCCAGAATTACAAGTTGGCTCTTTCCAATGGTAGCGAGAAGACCCAATATTACATTTCCGCCAACTACATGAGCCAGGAGGTGTGGTCATTGAATCGAAGAACGAGCGTTATCAGGCGAAGGCGAATCTTTCCTCACAGCTTACCGACTGGCTGCATATCACGGCTGACATCAATGCTTCCCACGGTGTGCGTCGCGGGGGATCTTTTGCCTCCGGTAAGGATAATCCGATCTGGATTGCTTTGAACTATTCGCCTACCATGACGATGATGGCCGAAAACGGGAACTATAACACCGATACTTATAATTCCATAGCTTCCAACCCGGTCGGTATCCTAAAGTTGCAGTCGGGAGAGACAATGACCAATGTTTTCAACGGACGTGTTGATTTGCGCCTTGATATAATGAAGGGGCTGACATTCACCACAACCAATGGCGTAGACTATTATGACGGGAAAAGTTATAGTTTCAGCTCCAAACGAGTGGGGACCAAGAGTGGTATGGGCAATAACGATACTTATCGTCTGATGCTGCAAAGCTCCAACAATCTGACATATACAGGTTCCTGGAATGACCATCATCTGACAGCCACGGCTGTATATGAGGTGACCTCCTCCGAAACCAGGACAATGGGTATAACCGGTAACAACCTGCTGACCGAGGGTGTGGGCTGGTGGAATGTGGGTATGGCTTCCTCTCGTGATGCAAACAATGGTTACGAGCAATGGGCGCTGATGTCGGGAGTGGCCCGTGTCATGTACAATTTTAAGGATCGTTATATGCTTACCGGAACATTTCGTGCCGACGGTTCTTCTCGCTTTGCCAAAAAGAAATGGGGGTACTTTCCTTCTATTGCCGCAGCTTGGACGTTGAGCAATGAGGATTTCATGAAGGATGTTTCCTCGGTTCAGGACATTAAACTTCGCGCCAGTTATGGTATTGTGGGTAGCCAGGCCATCATTCCTTACGCGACCATGGGCCTTATGAGTGCTACTGCATACAATTTTGGAACCAACAGTAATTTTACCGGTTATTGGGCAAATGACATAGCGACTCCCGAGCTTACGTGGGAGAAGACCAAGCAGTTCGACCTGGGTCTGGAGTTCTCCCTGTTCGACAGGCGGCTGAATTTCAGTGTGGACTATTTCTATAAGCGTACTACAGATGCGTTGCTTAAAAGAAGTATCCCCCGGATATGTCGGCGGTAACTCTTTTTGGGTGAATGACGGCGAAATCAGTAATCGTGGTATTGATTTGAGCGTGACCGCCCGGATTATGCAGAATGACCGGTTCCAATGGACCTCCACCTTGAACGGTACTTATTTGAAGAACCGCGTGGAACGCCTTTCCGGTGGTGAGAATGATTTCATCAACGGCTCCAGTCCGGCTGCCGGTATGGTTGATTATGCCACCATTATCAAGCCGGGTGAGGCCATCGGTACTTTTTGGGGATATGAATGGACCGGCTTGGATGAAAACGGACATGACACTTACACGGATGTAGATGGAAATCAGATGATAGACGGTGGCGACCGCAAGGTCATCGGCAAGGCCAATCCCGATTTCACCCTGGGATGGAATAACTCCCTGTCTTATAAAAACTGGGATCTGAACCTGTTCTTCAACGGATCTTTCGGAGCCAAACGTTTGAATCTTGTAAGATATACGATGGCTTCGGCCGAAGGGAATTCCCGCTTTGTAACTCTGGCAGACGCCTATCTGAAGGGATTCGACAAGATTGGCTCTTCGGCAACATACCCGAGCCTGACCGAAGGTGGAAATAATCTGCAGCCGGTTTCAACCAAATGGCTGGAGAACGCGGACTTCCTTCGTCTGGAGAATATCAGTCTTTCATACACTTTCCCCAAAAAGACAACGGGATTCGCTGATTTGCGGCTTACTTTCAGCTGTCAGAACCTTTTTACAATAACCGGGTACAAGGGGATGGATCCGGCCGGTACTACCTTCTCGAACAGCAGCGTTGACGTTGACGCGGGTATTGACATGGGAGCCTATCCTTCCCCAAGAACATTCACATTCGGTCTCCGGATGAATTTTTAAATCTAAAATAGAAGAACTTATGAAAATAAAAATAATAGCAGGCACTATGGTTGCCCTGTCATTTTCACTGATGTCGTGCAGTGATTTCTTAACGGAAGATCCCAGGGGAAAACTCACTCCGGAAAACTTCTTCTCTACCCAGGATGAATTGAACATGAGCATATATGCCCTTTACCAGAAAGTCAATCTTTCACAGGTATATACGAACATGCAGCTGCCCCAGTGGCAGGGGGATGATATAACGACCAATCCGGGGAGCAACAAACAGCCTGCCGCAGAAATGGACAAGTTTGCCGCAGCAAACAACAACAAGGGTGTCAAAGATGCGTGGAACATGCATTATGCCATTGTAAAGGCTGCCAATTTGATCATACAGGGGGCTTCTAAAACACCTACCACTCAAGATGAGATAAATATCGCCCTCGGGCAGGCTAAATTCTGGAGGGCATACGCTTATTTTACCCTGGTGCGACTTTGGGGACCGCTGCCGATGAATCTGGACAATGTCAACGATGATTATACCAAACCTCTATCCCCCGTGGAAGAAGTGTATGGTCATATTGTGCAGGACCTGACCGAAGCTGAGGCCGTATTGCCTACGGGTTACAGTGGCAGCCCCCGCTTTCTGAACGGAGTGAATGTGTATGTAACCCGGCAGGCAGCCAAATCTACTTTGGCAGCAGTGTATATGGCTATGGCCGGCTGGCCGATGAACAAAACGGAATATTACGCAAAGGCTGCTGAAAAGGCGAAGGAGGTCATTGAGGGTGTGAACAGAGGTGAATACGAGTATAAGCTCGATAAGGATTACAAAGATGTGTATGCTATGAGCAATAACTATAATAATGAGACGGTGCTCGGCATAAACTATTCACCGTTCGTGGATTGGGCACAGGATTCGGAGCTTACTTCATGTAACCAGTTTGAATCGCTGGGCGGCTGGGGAGACGCCTGGGGTGAAATTCGTTTCTGGAAGGAGTTTCCTGACGGTCCGAGAAAAGATGCGACTTATGATCCCAAGATTCGTCTGAAAGACGGAACGTTGGTTGACTGGTGGGAGTTGAAGGAGGACGGTACCCCTGTCGTTCCGGAACATCACCCCATGTTCAGTATATTCTCCGTCAACTGGGATCCTGCGTCAAAAGTGAATACCAGTGCCCCGTATGATTATACAAAACCGGCCAGTCAGAACATGTGTAATGACCATCGGCATAGAATCATTCGTTATTCGGAGGTTTTGTTGTGGTATGCGGAAGCCAAGGCCAGGACGGGGCAGACGGACGAGTTGGCATTCAAGTGTCTGAATGATGTCCGCGAGCGTGCCGGACTGGAACCGCTCACCGGACTTTCTGCAGATGACCTTGCCGAAGCGGCTTATAAGGAGCATGGTTGGGAGGTGGCAGGCTACTGGGTGGCCCTTGTCACACGCCGTGCGGACCAGTTCCGTATGAACAGACTGAAAGACACCTTTAAGGAAAGAGCGGAGAACACGGCTGTTGAAGTCGCCGACGGGATCCTGGTAAAGGAGTCTGTAGAATATACGAACAGGACATGGAGTGACAATCTGATGTATCTTCCATATCCTGATATGGATTCCCAGAAAAACCCGAATCTGGTAAGGTGATTTTTTATTTTAAGCCAGAGGGCACCCGCCAATCACCAGTTGATTGGCGGGTCGCTCCTCTGATTTTCAATGTATAATTTTTTAATATCATGTACTAAATTTTGAATTGTTTTTTCCGTGTTCTCTGCTCCTGCCTTTCCGGTCATATGTTTTCGGAAAGAAGGGTATGTGACCTGCACGTGACTTTTGAGCTGATAGGGGAATGGGGTGTGGAGATCGTTCCCGTGGCATTATTGTTCATTCTTATGTTTTTCTCCCTTTTGGAAACTCAGGAGGTATCATTCCCGTCCCCATTGATATCCATGTTTGCGGATAGTCATTTGTAACGTGCTTGCGGCATGATAATGCCGGAAATCATGGACAAACGCATAATAGGTACACATTCGATTTTTAGTAATAACGGATTGGAATCATGAACATTCTGAAGTTACAAGGATTGGACGGTCGGCTTTTTGACCTTGTCGCGCCTTTGGTAATGAACCCGGCCGTATTGCGGCAAAATAATAATTACCCTTTCAAAACGACGCGTAACCATGTCTGGTACATTGCTATGGATGAGCAAAGGGTGTTGGGATTCATGCCCGTGAAAATGACCTTGACAAACAATTGCATAGATAACTACTATATTAGCGGGGATAACTCCTCTGTAATAGAGGTGTTATTGGACCGTATTATCCATGATTTTTCTTCTGATGGTTCCCTTGTGGCCGTTGTACACGAACGTCACGTGGAAGACTTTTCAATGAAGAATTTTATCCCCTGTGTCGAGTGGAAGAAGTATGTCAAGATGCGTTATCATGAAGGAGGTGGGGCATGATGCGCCGGATGGATGTCCACGAGGCCGCCAACCGGAGATTGAAGATCATCTTTGACTATTTTGATTACGTGTATGTCTCTTTTTCCGGTGGCAAGGATAGCGGTATCCTTCTCCATTTGTGCATGGATTATATCCGCATGCATGCACCCGGTAGAAAACTGGGTGTGTTCCACATGGATTACGAGGTGCAGTACCGCCAGAGCACGGAGTACGTGGAAAGGATGTTTTCCAACAACCGGGATATCCTTGAAGTGTTCCACTGTTGTGTCCCCTTCAAGGTACCCACATGTACTTCCATGTACCAGCAGTACTGGCGTCCCTGGCAAGAGGGGTACCAGAATATCTGGGTTCGCCAGATGCCGGGCACCGCTCTTACCGTGAAAGATTTTGATTTCTGGAACGACAGCCTGTGGGATTACGACTTCCAGTCTCTTTTCCCTTCCTGGATACGTCGTAAGAAGGGATGCAAGCGTGTTTGCTGCCTCGTGGGGATCCGCACGCAGGAGAGCTTCAACCGGTGGCGGGCGATTCATTCCGACAAGAATTACCGTAAGCTGGCCAACTACAAGTGGACTCACCGTGTAGGATATTACACTTATAACGCCTACCCGATATACGACTGGAAGACAACGGACGTGTGGACGGGGTATGCCCGGTATGGTTGGGATTATAACCGTTTGTATGACTTGTATTACCAGGCCGGGATTCCCTTGTCCCGCCAGAGGGTGGCCAGCCCGTTTATCTCACAGGCCGTTTCGACCCTACATCTTTATAAAGTTATTGATCCGGATACCTGGGGACGCATGGTCAGCCGGGTCAACGGCGTCAGTTTCGCCGGAATGTGCGGGAACACGGTTGCGATGGGCTGGCGCTCCATCAGTTGTCCGGACGGGTTCACGTGGAAAGAGTACATGTACTTCCTCCTTGACACGCTTCCCCGGGCGACAAGGGAGAACTACCTGGAGAAACTGAGGGTGAGCCAGAAATTCTGGAGAGAAAAAGGAGGCTGTCTGGGAGAGGAAACGATCGGGAAGCTGCGTGCGGCCGGTGTACCGTTCACGGTGGAAGAATGCACGACATACCGGACTGACAAGAGGCCCGTCCGCATGGAGTATATAGACGAGATAGATATCCCTGAATTTCGTGAAATACCCACTTACAAACGAATGTGCGTCTGCATCCTGAAAAACGATCATACCTGCAAGTATATGGGTTTCACGCAGACCAAACGGGAGAGGGAGATGAAAGAGAGAGTTTTGAAAAGATATAAATTGTGATTGTCATGTCAAGTTTTAAAAGTCCGGCGTATAACGTCAAGGCCGTGCCAGTCGAGAAAATCGTGGCCAACAGCTATAACCCGAATGTCGTTGCTCCCCCGGAGATGAAGCTGTTGGAACTGTCCATCTGGGAAGACGGTTACACGATGCCCCTCGTGTGTTATTACCGGGAAGAAGAGGATATCTACGAGCTGGTTGACGGTTACCACCGCTATCTGGTTATGAAAACATCCGTCAGGATTTACAAGCGCGAGAACGGATTGCTGCCTGTAACGGTCATAAACAAAGACATCTCGAACAGGATGGCCTCGACTATCCGTCATAACAGGGCCAGGGGAATGCACTCGCTGGAACTTATGACAGGTATTGTGGCGGAACTGTCAAAATCGGGTATGTCCGACAGCTGGATCATGCGCAACATAGGCATGGACAAGAACGAGTTACTCCGTTTCAAACAAATCTCAGGTCTGGCTGAATTGTTTCGTGACAGGAGTTTCGGGCTCTCGGACGACTGGTTGGAGGAATAAAACGGTCTGTCTGGTATCCGTAACAAATATACATGGTGTTTATGCTTGCAAATCATTATTTGTAGGTATTGCGAGTGATGATTAAAACCGTTAATTTTGCAAACTAATGGATCGTACGAAAAAAAGACAGAGACAGCGGGCTGTCATAGCATGTATGTTGTTGCTGACATTGATGCCCTTTTTCCTCGTGAAAGCTTTTCATGTTCACGGGGAACATTCGTGCGTATCCCATAACGAACAGGGACACTCCCGTCACGATTCTCCTGAAAATTGTACCATCTGTCTCTTTACGCTCTCCCCGTTTGTCGAGGCAGGGATTTTTATATACGATTATATTCCGACTGGCAGGCCTGTAAGGTATCTTATCTCCGGGGAAACAGATGTCATCGTCATTCTTTTCCCGCATTTCCTCCGTGCACCCCCTGTGTGTTTGTCATAACTCCCTTGAGGGATTCGCATGCCATCACTGTGATTGCGTGCAGGGGCTTTTCATGTCCTGTCTTAACAGATTATAACCCGTTTATATTTTTTCAAGTATGACATTTCATGCATATCTCCAGTATGTGTGCCTGCTTGTTGTCTGCCTATGTACCCTCCCTTCTCCCATGGAAGCACGGGTACAGGCTGACCGGCAATCGACGGGTACACGCGATACTCTGCTGGTCATTGACCAGGAAAGCGGGCTTCCCATTGAAGGGGCCTATATCCTGACCAGGGAACGGTTACTTGTCAGCTCCCCCCGTGGAATGATTGTTTTCGGTCATGGAACGTGTTTCATGGATACGGTCCTCGTGCAGTGCCTGGGTTACGGTTCCCGGCGTGTGCCTTTGAACGAGGTATTCAAAGAAAGCAGCATACATACCGTATGTCTCTCCCCGGACATACAAAAACTCGGGGAAGTGGTCGTGACCGGTGAACGTGCCGGGGCGTCACCCAACGTGGTGAGCCGGCGCCTTTCATCTCCCGAGATCAGGAACGCGCTGGGAACCTCGCTTGCCACCCTGCTCGAACGTGTCAGCGGGGTAAGTTCCATCAGCACGGGAACCACTGTATCCAAACCCGTTATCCAAGGAATGTACGGGAACCGGATACTGATCATCCATAACGGTGCCCGCCAGACCGGGCAGCAATGGGGGGCCGACCACGCTCCCGAAGTGGACATGAACGGCAGCTCCTCTGTTTCGGTAATCAAGGGCTCCGATGCGGTAAGATACGGTTCGGATGCCCTTGGAGGGATTATCGTCATGGAGCAGTCTCCGCTTCCTTTCAGAAAACGCTCCCTTCAAGGGGGAATCTCCGCACTTTACGGAAGTAACGGGCGTCGCTACGTGGCTACCGGACAGCTCGAAGGTGCTTTTCCCGGTGATTTCGCCTGGCGTCTGCAGGGAACCTGGTCAAATTCCGGGGACCGTTCCACTGCGCACTATCTTCTGAACAACACGGGAACCAGAGAGTATCACGCTTCCGCCTCTCTGGGCTATGACCGCGGACGTCTGAGAGTGGAAGGTTTCTACAGCCGCTTCTACAGCCGGACAGGGGTGATGCTCAGCGCCCAGATGGGTAGCGAGGACCTGCTGGCGGAACGTATCCGGCTTGGTCGCCCCCTGCACACGGATCCCTTCTCCCGTGGTATCAGGGCTCCCTGCCAGGAGGTCACCCATCAGATCACATTCGGCAGGATGCGGCTCGGCATGAAGAAGGGGGGAAGTATTCACTGGCAAAGTACCTGGCAGAAGGACGATAGGCAGGAAAACCGTGTCCGGCGGCTGGATTCTAACATTCCGGCGGTTTCCCTGCACCTGAATTCATTCCAGCATCTTCTGCGTTGGAAGCGGGATTACCGCTCCTGGCAAGTCGAGGCGGGAGGTCAGGTCATGTTCATCGAGAACCACAGCCGCGCGGGTACCGGATTCGTGCCCGTTATCCCGAACTACACGGAGACACAGGCAGGGATATACGGAATCGGGAAATATCACCTGGCCAGGGGAGGCGTTGAAGCAGGCCTCCGCCTGGATATGCAGGAAACCCGTGCCAGTGGTTATGACTGGACGGGAAGCCCCTATGGCGGGACAAGAAAGTTTAACAACGTGTCCTACAGCCTGGGAGGACACTATCAACTTTCCAGACGCTGGAGGCTCACCTCCAACTTCGGTCTGGCTTGGCGTGCCCCTCACGTGTATGAACTGTACAGCAACGGGAACGAGCTCGGGTCTGGGATGTTTGTCAGGGGAGACTCTGCGATGCACTCGGAAAGAAGCTACAAATGGATATCTTCCCTCCGTTACGGCGACGGGATGTTCAGCGTCTGTCTGGACGGTTACCTGCAATGGGTGGACGGCTATATCTATGACGGGCCGGAGAAAGAGACAGTCACCGTGATTTCGGGAGCATACCCGGTCTTCCAGTACAGGCAGACCCCGGCTTTCTTCCGCGGTATGGACTTTGACCTGCGTTTCACTCCGGGCGGTTCATGGGACTACCATGCCGTCGTCTCCTTTATACGGGCAAACGAACGGACAAAGGGTAATTATCTTCCTTATATTCCCTCCTTCCGTTTCAGCCATGAACTTGCGTGGATACACGAGACGAAATCGCATCTCAGGCTGCGTCTGAACATCAGGCACCGTTTCACCGCAAAACAGAGGCGGTTTGATCCGGACACGGATCTTATCCCGTATACTCCCCCGGCGTACCATCTCCTCGGGTTCGACGCTGCTCTTGAACTTCCCGTGAAACGGGGACACCAGGTCCGGTTCATGCTGTCGGCAGACAACCTCCTGAATCGTGAGTACAAGGAATACACCAACCGCTCGCGTTACTATGCGCATGATATGGGACGTGATGTGCGTTGCGGTGTAAACTGGATTTTTTAATTTATAACAACTATAATCAACACTAATAAATAAAAAGAAAAATGAGAACAATTGCATGTAAAACCGTGTGGGCACTTCTGATAGGAGTGTCCCTTGTCCTGTCGCTGAACTCTTGCAGCAAGGATCCTGTAATACCAGAAGACGAGACGAAGAACAAACTGCATGAGGACCCGGCAAAAATGACCGTCCGCCTCGTTGAATGCCACCTGCACGCTGACTGGAACGAGATACAGAAGGCCGGAGGTTCCCACCAAAATCCGGAATCCCCGGCCAGGTATATGAAACGTGTCCAGGAGATCACTTATGAACTGAAGACCGGCAGTGGATGGACCCTTGCTGAAGGAAGCCAGGGCAAGTTTTACGTTCAGAAAAACGGCGAATATAAAAATGGAAACAACTTTACCCCGGCCCCGGTTTACCTGATGTTTATCTATTACTACAATTCCAAAGGAGAGTTGATGAACGGCCAGTTCGTGGAGAACGGGCAGGAGAATATCCACCAGCATTTCTTCACCCCGGAGAACGTGAGACCTACCTTTGACGGGAAACCGGAAGCTGACGACAATGATCCGGAGGCACTGGTGGATTATCTCTATGTGGATACCACGCCCTGGGACAAGACCAAACATGACAACGAGGCGGAAATTACGGGAAGCACTAACCCGGTAGGATTAAAAGGAGTTATCCGGTTCCTGAAGGACCGCAAGGAGTTTGACCTGAAACTCCGCCTGTATCACGGCTACAATTCTAAAAAGAACCCGCAGACAAACGGCTTTGACCCGTTCTACAAGCCCTCCGGGGTATTGATCCAGCGTGGAACATGGGATATTAACCTGAGCATCCCGGTAGTGGTGTTTTGGAGCCGCGAGGAGTTTGTTGATGTGGACCCGGAGGCAGATGTGAACCTGATCGGGGAGGATAGCCTGGATGAAGACAGCAACCGCACGCTACACTCCATCATGAAAACCTTCAGTCTTACATGGAAGGAGGCGCTTGAGGAGTTCATTTCCTATACCTACCAGGCGGGGGATGTGGAAGCTGGATCCATATGGCTTTGATCATCTTGCGTAGGATGGAATTCTCTCTTTATCAATCTACAGGCGGCAGGTGGGGCCGCCTTTTTTGTCTTGTGCAACGAAAAAATCCCATCTGCCATGCTTAATCCCCGTGGTTTACTTGGGGATGTATTGGGACATGCTTTACCATTCTTCTACGGAATAATACCTGTCTCTACCAACAAAATATCCATTCTTTATTTCCTCTATGTGTTGTTTGGAATAATAGGTACTACCATACTCAACCTTTGCTGGAATCTTATGTCTATGAATAAAAGAGCGTACACCATCTGCTGTCATTTTAAATGTTGTACGCATTTCCTCTGGCGTTATCCAGTCTGTGATTTCTGCATACTTATTCTTTTTGTTGTATAACAGGTCAATGGATCCCTTCTCATAGAAATTAAATCCTTTCAGTGCTATCTTAGGTATGTTGTTCTCTCTTGTTATAACTCCAGCATGCTTTATTGATATTTTAAACATCTCTGCTACCTCATCAGTAGAATAGTATCCTTCAGGAGTTGCTGGACAGATTTTTTCCTGTTGCTTTGCCGTGAAAACAACCTTTTCATCACCATTTGACTTTATTAGTGGAGTTGAATTTTGAAGACGTTGATGCATGATATTATCAAAATCCGTCCGATAAATCATGGTGAATTTTCCACGCTTTTCAGTCTTAATGCTATAGGTCTTTAGAGTATAACTTACCTGATCTTTAGTTATGCCATACTTTTGCATAGCTTCTTCATAAGAGTACCAGTCAGGATCAATTTCATCGGTCTTGTGTTTTATACAATCTATATGAACCTTAGAATAATAAGACCTGCCATTTCTCTTTACCCTGGGAACCGCATGGTATTTTACAAAACAAAGAGTCGCACCCTGAGTCATATTGTACATTTCCATGATTTGACTCAATGTGTAATAGTTATCAATGTCGATGACATCAAGAAGCTCAGAGAAATTTGCGTCAATAAGCTTTTTACTGTAGAAAGTATTACGCCCTTCGTAAACTTTAGGGATGCCTAATCTGTCACAACGCCCCCATACAGCTTTACGTCCAATTTTATACTTATCCATAATCTCTTGTAGGGTATAGTATTCTTGTTCTTGCTTACGCTTGTAACTTCTTTTTCTATAAGGTCCTGCATCCTCAAAGTATTTGTCAAGATCCTCACGACGGACAAGGGTTTTTCTACGTATTCTCACTGCCTTGATGATTCCGGAATAGAAACATCTATAAACAGTGCTAACACTCATATCAAGTAATAAGGCAACATCTGAGGGTGTCAAAAATGGTCGTGAAGCAACTGCGTCTCTTTCTTTATCAAGAGCTGCTTCTTTTTCACTTTCCCGGACACTTTTTTTACGTTTTGCTTCACGTTTGCGAGATGCGTCACGTTCGCACTCTCTACAGCAGTATTTATTTGACATCTTGGATGCAATAAACTCTGCTCCACATGTTAAACATTTCTTTAATATCTTCATTTTTTTGGCATGTTAAAATCGTCCATTTCCTTTGCAGCAATTTTCAGGTATTTGCAGGAATTTTCACGAGGTGTCCAACATGTCAACGGGCGCACATTTATCACTTTTGCAGTTTTTGCATAAGGTGCCATATATGTCATTTTCCGATTGCCATTTGGTCGCAAAATTTAGGGATAGGAACGATATTTGAGCCAAATTTACCCTTAAAAACTGGTTGTAACAAGTTTCAAATGGAAAGTGTTAAAATGAAAAAAGCCACCAAAACGGTGGCTTTCAGACAGTTAGCGATATATTGTAATATTGTTGATAATCAGCTACTTACCGATGCAGCATATTATGCTAATTGACTATCAATATTTTATGACTTAAAAGATAGAAGGCTCAAAAATTTACTTGTTTTTTTTCCGAAAATCGAAGATTTAACGTTTTTAACCTTAGTTTATCTTCAAACGAAGGGAAAAAGAGGAAAATGGCTCTCTTTTGCTCCGAAACCTCCGGTTCGCAAAGATAAAGCATATCGGTGATTATTTCGCCGAATGGGGCTGCAAAATCAGAGATGGATTCACGGATTTTGGGGTTGGTTTTTGTGGCTTGATAAGGGGAGAATCTTGCTTCGCTTTTGAGTTAGGATTTCGGATTCTTTTGCAGCCAAAAGAGAAAATCGGCAGATATGGTTCGGCTCAGCTTTGGCGAAGCCATTTCTTTTTCTCCCTCTGTTAGCTTTATTTTAATGCACGTATATATGAATACGAGGATAAAGTAAAGTTGCTTTTCATTTTGAGGTGCAAATAAATTCTGAATTTGGCGGTATATTCAGGAATAAGTCTTATTTTTGTATTGAATAATATTTTGTTTGTTAGTTGATAAATATGTAAACTATGAATAATATAGTAGCTTTTAATGTTTCACGCCCCAGTGATATTGCTTTGCAAATTGCAGCAAGAGTCAAGACTCGGAGGCTTGAATTGGACTTAACTCAAGAAGGGTTGGCAGCAAGAGCAGGAGTCAAGTTTGCCACTTATCGCAGATTTGAGCAGACGGGAGAGATTTCATTAAGAGGGTTGCTTCAAGTCGGATTTGCCTTGAATGCGCTTTCTGAATTTGATACTCTTTTTGCGCAGAAGCAGTATCAGACTCTTGATGATGTATTGAATGAGCAAAGTGTTACACGCAAAAGAGGGAAGAAGAATGAATAGGAATTTTATAACCAAAGAAAGTGATTGTCTAATGATTAATAAAAGAGAATATCTTTCTCAATTGTCATTTAATAGTTCACGCATTCGTCAAGACAAAAAGATTGAACTGGATATGAAACAGGAATATTCTGGGCGTGAATTGTATGAAATGATTCAGAATGCGGATGATGAAGGTTCTCCTAAAGTCGAATTGGTTTTAACCGATGACAATCATTTTCATATTAAGAACTGGGGAGAGAAACCATTTACCGAGGGTGGTCTGTTATCCATAATGCGCTCATTTCTTTCAACGAAAACAAAAGAGTCGTATCAAAATGCAGCAGTACGACCTATTGGGAACAAGGGGCTTGGTTTTCGCGCTTTGCTTAATTGGAGCGATATGGTAACCATTCATTCCAATGGGGTTCAATGTTCATTTAGTGAAGATATAGCCAAACGAGAGTGGGAATCGATAAAAGATAAGGGACTAAAGGGTGGAAAACTTACACAGGAAGATATAAATAACTTTGAAAGAGAACGTCCCAATAACTTGCCATTACCAATATTGTCCATTCCGGAAATAGATGATGATAATATCACAAAGCAAGGCTGTTTTGATATAAATGGGACTTGCACCACTGATGTGGAGGTTCTTTGTAAAGACCAATCTGTGGTTTCTGATATTGATTCAAAATTGTCCTCTCTTCCATGTTCGGTGTTGTTGTTTCTTAGGAATATCGAACGTGTCGATATTGATAACAAGGGTAAACGAAGAGTTATAAAAAGAATAAGGGAAGAGGTTATAGATGATGGTTTTGAGAAGATTACAATCAGTGATAATGGCAATGATATATCTTTTGCTGTAAGCAAATATCAGTCCGAAGATAAATCATATGAAGTAGGAGTGGTTTATCCAATAACTGATTTTAATAATGAGCATTATCTGTATTCATATTTTCCGACTCAAGTTCGATTAACTGTTCCTGCGATTTATCATGGCACATTTGAATTAAATGCATCCAGAAATCATTTAGTTAATTCGGAACGAAATAAAGTTGTATTAAAGAAACTTGGAAAAGTCGCTGTGAGGTTATCCGAGAACCTCGTCAAACATCATTTGCTAAATGGGGATGATTGGGCTCCGTTTAAGATATTGAATTTAACGAATACCGATATTACTACAGCGATGCTGTTTTCATTGGCAGAGTCCATAAAATCTAATTTGGCAACTGCCGAGATTTTCCCTCGAATAGATGCCACATTCTCCACGATGAATTCCACGTTTACGCTTGGAGATAAATTAGCCTGTTGGCTGTTAGAGGCGAATCCCGAAAAATACAAAGACACGTCATTGAGTAAGCATCTGATTCCTGTTGATTCGCAAGTATTTTCATTAGATAGATACTTGTCTGACGAAGTTTCAAAGAAGCTTAAAATCAAGTTAGACGACATTGTTGAAGGCATACAATCTGTGGCAAGCAAAAAACTTTCTCTTAAAGATAGGGTGAATCTTATTGACGCAATTGTAGATTGCAGTCCGAGTATTAAACGTTTGAGCATCTTAACTGATGTAAACGGGGAGATTATAGTTGGAAATAAAGATAATCCGGCATATGTGCTTAGTATGTCGGGAAATGCCATTTTGCCAAAATGCTTATCTATTAGGTCTGTTGATTCTGAACTTGTAAGTCAACTCCAAGCCAAATGGAACTTATCAAGTATTCGCCTTGTGACAGATCGATTGCTACAAGTGACATCGGTAATAAATGGAGATCACACAGCAATTCGTAGAAAGATAGAGTCATGGTCTGCTAAAGAGATGGATTTTAAAGGAATGTGTGAGGTGATGAAGTGGGAGTTTGATAATCCTACAAAGGACACGACAGCCTTCACATCGGATTTGTACTTGATAAATCGCTTAGGAGAACGGAAAAGGTCTTGTTCTCTGCTTCTTGATGAGCCAACTTTCTCTCGTAAATTACTGAATAGAATAGACGACAAATGGTTATTGGCTGGTTCGTTGGCGAAATGGAAAGAAATCTTAGGTGCAAAAACTGAAGAGGAAGTGTCGCATTTCTTATATAAAATTGCAGGAGTATCACAACGAGTCCCTTCTCATCACGTTTATTTTGGACGCAATCAGGAATATTTAAATGATGTAAGGAATGATAATAATAAATCTCAGATAGGTAACTACTATTGTGATAATTTTGACCAATACAACAAAATATCTAAAGAATGCAATTATTCATATGTGCCAGATGCCGAATATCTATCAATGTATAGTTTATCTGAAGCACTTGGGCTCATTTTGCAAGATGAAAGAGTATTGGCAGATATGATGGACAAAAGTATCAGCCTATTTTTCCGTTCTAAAAAATCAGAAATTGTTCGTAGTAGTTTCTCCGCCTATACATTAAAATCCTATGAGCAATTCTTGCCTCTCCAGTTTTCTGTGATTCAATCCACAAATTTTGGATGTGGCATAGATTACAATTACTTGGAAAAAGAGTTGTCTATTGACAGAATAACCCAAATTAATCCGCTTCTTGTTACATTGGGAGCACAGACAAGTATTGGTAGTTTTTCTACAGAACAATTATATGAACTTTTATCTCAAAAGGTAGATTCTACTGGCATCCAGAAACGATATAAAGAATTAAGGGAGGCTATTAGGAATAAAAATGAAGACGAATCGGTTTTGAATGAAATAAGAACTAAATATCTTACTCATGTATGGGCAAGAGAACAAGGACGACTGGAGTGGAAATCCGTTGGCGAAGTTTATTATTGGGACAATGACCAACTTCCACAAATTATACTGACAACACTGCCAAAACTGGAAATTGGTAATCGTGTTGGTGAGGATTCTGTTTCAAAGATATTTGGCGTAAAATTGGCTAAGAATGTTGATATATCATTCTGCAATCATGTCAATAACGAAGACCTTTTGAGAAAGATGAAAACATATCTTTCAGAGAGAATCAAATATTTCCTTGCGTCTAGAATTGGTGATGATATAAAGAATATGGGGCTTATTCGTCAGTCTGTAAGCGCTTTGAAAGGATTGTGCAATAATTTGCACATTTACACTTCTGCACAATATAAGTTCAACGAAGATTCGCATTGTATGAAAGAAGGCGACATCTTGACTTCTTTTGAAAATGATGGAATGCACTTTCATATATGTTCATCTTATCCTGATTGTATCAATGCTATTTCCGACCCTGTGTTTTGCGAGAATCTTAATGAGACCGTTTGTATGGCTTTAAAGGTGACAAGTAATACGATGGCTAACTATTTTAGAAATGTTATTACTCATGATATTCGCTATGTAGAATATATCACTAAAAAGGATGTCACACCAGAAGTTTGGAATTTGACGCTTAAAAGTTTAGGACTTAGTGAATATGAGCAAGCTTTCTGGAAATTGTATTCTGATTCTCAAAGCACAAAAATTGACTTATCGCAATTGACAGAGCATATTGCCAATGCAAGAGAATATATCTGTGACATATATCCACATCTTGATTTCCCTGAGACATATACAGGGATTGAGAATCTTAAACCCTATGAAAAGTATAAACTTTTACTGAGTATGAAAGTGGACGATTGCTCAATATTAGGTGATGATGGTCTCAAAGATTTTTATCAGGAATTTTTTATAGCAGTACAGAAAAAATGTTTTGTGAGATATAAAAACTATTTATATAATAAGACTTCAAATATGATATCTGGGAATAGGCAAGATGCATTATCTTATATAGAAGATTATCGGGATAAATGCCTGTCTTTCAATGAGCTGTTTTTTGAAGGTAAAATAAACGAAATAAAACAGGAACTGATTAGTAATGATGATCTTGAAAAGATTATGTATGAACTGGTTCAAAGAAAGTTTAATTTTTCTCTTGATGATTGCGATGATGAGGTGACCGATATCCCTACTGCAATTTTGCCTGAATATGAAAAGATTCTTGATGAATTTCATATGTCAGAAGGAAGCCTTAATCAAATAGATGCCCTTATTGCGAAATTCAAAGGATTGGAAGATTTGTTTAGATTACAAATGAAAAAATATGATGATGCGGATTCAATTCTTCGCAAGAAAGGAGGTATAAATGATGACACAAATAAGGTTGTGATAGAGATTGCCAGATGCCATAGCGTGTTGCGTGATTTAAAGTCCGATATGAAGAATACTAATAAGGGAAAATTTCAAAATGGATATAAGTCTGACAGGTCAAAATATCAGGCAGGAAAGAATGCTGAAATAAAAACATTTGAGGCAATGAAATCTTCTGAACAATATGAGGATGTTTATGGTTGTTCGAAAATACTTAATAAAGAAAGTGGTGATGATAATTTACATTACGATATAACATATAGAAAGAAAGGGACTGCGAAAACAGATATGAGGTATCTTGAAGTTAAAAATGGAACTACCTTTTTTATGTCTTGTTTGGAGTATCAATTTGCTTTGGATAATCGTGAAAATTATGATCTTGCGATATATCATGATGGGAAAGTATCAATTATTGAATCTCCTTTTAGTTCAAAAGATGGAAAGAAATCTTTGGAAGCACAACCTGAAACGTATCAGCTAACAATCGAATGGGATTAATCCCCTCCAATTTTATAGAGTATATAAATAATAATGTGTTAATATATAGTAATATGAATAATATAAAACAGATAGAAGTCATTTATGATAATCGTTTGGTCGGTCGTTTGGCTTTGACCAAAGAGGGATTATGTGCATTTGAGTATTCGGCTGAATGGCTCAATAAAGGCTTCTCCATATCTCCATTTGAATTGCCATTGCGCAGCGGTGTCTTTGTTGCAAAACCCCGTCCATTCGAGGGAGGATTCGGTGTTTTTGACGATTGTCTACCGGATGGTTGGGGACTGCTGATTCTTGACAGATACTTGCTGCAAAACGGAATTAATCCTCGTACATTGTCTTTGCTTGACCGCCTTGCGTTGGTCGGTTCGACAGGTCGTGGTGCGTTGGAGTTTCGTCCTGACAAAAGTGTTGTATCGAAACAAGAGTATGCGGATTTCGAGAAGTTGGCATTGAACGCTGAACAGATTCTTGATAGTGAAGATTATACAGGTGAGGGAATCGAGGAGTTTCAATATAGAGGCGGTTCTCCCGGTGGTGCTCGTCCGAAAATATTCACTCGCTTTGAAGATAAAGAATGGATGGTTAAGTTTCGTGCGAAGAGAGATTCAAAACGTATCGGTGTTGATGAGTACAATTATTCGCTTCTTGCAAAGAAATGCGGAATTGAAATGCCAGAAACACGACTGTTTGAGGAAAAATATTTCGGAGTAGAGCGTTTTGACCGTACCCCAAGCGGCAAATTGCATGTTGTTAGTGTAGCCGGACTAATCGGGGTGGACTATCGTTTGCCAAGCATAGACTATACTCATATCTTTCAGGTGTGTGCAGCTCTGACACATAGCGTGGCGGAAATGTGGAAAGTGTATCGTCTTATGGTATTCAACTGCCTGATTGATAACAAAGATGATCATGCTAAGAACTTTGCTTTCATCTATTGTGATAACGATTGGCATTTTGCTCCAGCATACGACCTTTTACCAAGCGATGGTATAAACGGCTTTCGTACTACTTCAATTAATGATAGTATTGAACCGACAAAGGAGGATTTATTTGCAGTGGCTGTAAAAGTTGGATTGAATGAGAAAGAAGTGATTGAAGTCTTTGAAAAAATGGAGAAATATATAGGAGCGTATTTTGTTTGATTAGGTATTAAAATAAGGCCGATATTATTCGAAAATTGGCAATATAAATATGAGAAATTGTTATAAATACAGAGGTGGCATAGGAGTCTTTGATAAAGATGGGAAATCAATATTTGATAGAGATGTAAACACTCTTGCAAATAATCAAATCTATCTTCCGACAAAAAGTGAATTAAATGATCCAACAGAAGGCTTTTGTAATGACTGTAAAATAATTTCATTGATTGAAGCGTTTAAGCAGTTTTCTGGAGATGTTAAAAAGCAGTATCAAGAATTGCTCGAAAAATTTGCCCAAATAGGGATTTATTCCCTAAGTAATAATGTGACCAATGAATTATTGTGGGCTTATTATGGTGGTGGGCATACAGGATTCGCCATAGAATATGACATTGATATACTCAAAGAATCTCTAAATTACAATGAAAATTTTCAAGCTATTTTTGATTTTGATGTTGATTATTCTCGAAATGTTCCTATCGCGGATTTAACTATACTTCATAATAAAGACATTATTCAGACTTTAAAGACTTTTTTGGGGACAAAATCGCTTTCGTGGAAGCATGAGGAAGAGCATCGTTTAATTGTTGAAGGAAAAGGTTTGTTTGATATTGATTATAGGGCAATTACTGGGATTTATTTTGGATATAGAATGCAAAAAGAACAGATTGACCACATAATGGATACTATGAAAGGTAGAGGGCTGTCATATTATAAAATGGAATTGATTGACAAAACATACAAGTTTGCTCCATTAAAAATTGAAGATAAATATTCGAATACGGTCAAATATGTTGCAAATTGCATTGATTATGACGTGGATGAATTACTTCGGAATAGTTGTGTTGGTGAAGAAGAAATCTTATTGTATAGAGATAAGTTTATAGAGGCTTTGGAAAGTATTAAAAATGAGCCTTATATAAAAGATTTTTATGTTGCGACTATGGCTTCAGATTCAAAAGAGCCATTGTTAAAAATATTTGCAAATACCGTTAAAGGAATACCGCCGGTTAGAGAATTTAATTTTAGACTCAACGATAAGGGAGAACTTTATAGGATAAAATAAAAATATTTTGGTTGGAAAAGCGTCTTATAGTCTTGCGATTTTTTGCCTGCAATACATCATTAAATATATACTAAAGTAGTATCTTTGCATATTATATGATGAGTTGGTATGGCGAAGAACACAATGGGGACTAAGGTACCCCGAAAATTAGAGCAAAAGATGTCGGTTGTGGGAGAGCAGATTAAATTAGCTCGCTTACGCAGGAATCTGAGTGTGGCTCAGGTTGCTGAACGTGCCACCTGTTCTTCGTTGACTGTGTCACGAATAGAAAAAGGCACACCGACAGTAGCAATCGGAATCTACTTGCGAGTGCTGTATGCCTTGCAGCTTGACGATGATATTCTGTGGCTGGCCAAAGAAGACAAACTGGGAAAAGCTTTGCAGGATTTGAGTCTGAAGACAAGGAGGCGAGCTTCGAAAAAGGTATAGATGCGTATGTTCTTCCATATATAAGTTGCCTTTTGTTCTGGTGGGATAAAAAAACATGGTTTTAAATTTTGTGTTATGCTGTAAGAACATTATGTTTGTATTGCATAATAAATAAGGCGTATGAAATTCGTTGATAGAATAGATGAAGCAGCACGACTGAAATATGCTCTTGCGAGAGAGAAATCCTCGTTAGTCGTGATGTACGGTCGTAGACGCTTGGGTAAGTCAACGCTCATTAAAAGGGTGTTGTCAGAAAATGATGTTTACTTCCTTGCTGACCGTTCTGAAGGGCAACATCAGAGAGTATTGCTTGCAAAAGTAATAGCACAAGTGTTCCCGGATTTTGACAAACTGACATATCCGGATTGGGAATCTATGTTTCGTGCGGTCAATTATCGAACAGACAAGCGTTTTACTTTATGTTTGGATGAGTTTCCGTATCTTGTAGAGCAATCTTCTGAACTGCCGTCTGTGCTGCAAAAACTGGTTGATGAAAAGCAGTTGAAGTATAATCTTGTGCTTTGCGGTTCGTCACAAAATATGATGTATGGGTTGTTTCTTGATTCTACTGCACCTCTCTATGGTCGTGCTGATGAGATCATGAAACTTGCACCGATACGTTTGCCATATATTCAAGAGGCTTTGGGGCTTGATGCGATGAATGCCATTGAAGAATATGCTGTTTGGGGAGGTGTGCCGCGTTATTGGGAACTAAGGGAAAACCAAAATTCACTTAATGATGCTTTGTGGCACAATATCCTTTCTGTAAATGGAACTCTTTACGAAGAACCGATAAAATTGTTTCAGGACGATGTAAAGGATGTTGTCAAAACTTCGACGATAATGTCTTATATAGGTGCTGGCGCAAATCGGCTTTCTGAGATTGCCGCAAGATGCAATGAGCCTGCAACCAATCTGTCGCGTCCATTGAAGAAACTTATTGATCTCGGATTTTTGGAGAAAGATGTTCCGTTCGGGATTGATGAAAAGAATGCGAAAAAGAGCCTCTACAAGATAGCTGATCCGTTTATGGCATTCTATTATCAGTTTATTGTACCAAACCGTTCGTTTATCGAACTTGGTCGTCGTTTGCCATTAGTACAGGCTTTGGCAGCCCATTTCTCGGAGTATGTGAGTATGCATTGGGAAAAACTATGCAGGGACGCTGTAACGGGAAATATGGTCAATGGAATTGTTTACGGTAAGGCAAAGCGCTGGTGGGGACCGGTTCTCAATGAGAAGAAAGAACCGGAACAAATAGAGATTGATGTTATGGCCGAGTCGCTTGATAAAAAATATTTGTTAGTTGGCGAATGCAAATGGACAAATCATGAGAATGGCAAACAACTTACAGCCGAGCTTCTCCGTAAAGTCAACCTGCTGCCATTTGCCAAGAATTACAAGATTCTCCCGGTCTTATTTCTTAAGAATGCACCGAAAGATGATGTAAGAAATGCGATGTTGCCGGAAAATGTTGTTGAGTTGATGAAATGAATTGACTAAATTAAAGAACTATGAGTGGCGGATATTTTGATAGGAGCACATACGCAATGCGTGAGATTGCCAATACTATTGAGCGCGATATTGCGAGGGCATTTAAACCTAAACCTGAGAAAATTCAAGAGGACTATTGGACTATTTACGAGAAAGATTGCTTTGGCTCATACCATAGTTATAAAGATTTCATGAGTTTTGGGAGCTATGGAGATGCGGAGTCTTTTCTTCTGAATAAAACCATTGTCAAAGCAAAACAAAAATACGCAAACCGACGATTCTTTGATGATGGCGTAGTATACCAATCAACAAAGCGATATATGTCAGATGTTCCTGATGACGAACAGATTCCGGTATTATACTCAATTCATCATTGTGTTTATGATCGCTATCCGTATGATTCAGATGTATTGGAACTGTCAGACGAGACGCTAGATGCAATGAAAGAGGTCTATAGGCAGATTCGTATTGCTGAGATATATGCAACTCGTGTAGATTGGATGATGAGTGGCGATGATAGCGAAGAGAGTTTCCGTGAACGCATCAAGGAAGACTTGGAGGAGTTTGAAAAGGAATATGCCACTAAAGACTGGACTTTTTCAGATGATAATGATGAATACCAGGTGTAATATATCATTAAATAAATAAAAATAATTACCTTTGCATACTATATGATGATTTAGATATGGCAAAAAATACGATGGGTACGAAGTTACCCAGAAAATTGGAACAGAAGATGCAGATTGTGGGTGAACAGATAAAATTGGCTCGCTTGCGCAGGAATCTGAGCGTGGCTCAGGTGGCAGAACGTGCTACCTGTTCTCCGTTGACTGTGTCACGAATAGAGAAGGGGGCGCCAACCGTGTCTATCGGTATCTATTTGCGTGTTTTGTATGCCTTGCAACTTGATGAAGATATACTATGGCTTGCCAAAGAAGATAAAATGGGAAAAGCTTTGCAGGATTTGAGTTTGAAGACAAGGGAACGAGCTTCTAAAAAAGAATAAGCCATGAAGAAATTGTATGTATATGCCGATTTTGACTGGCTTAAAGAGATAGAACTCATCGGAGAATTGGGCTATGAATCTCTTCGTGGCTCGGATAGCTATTGTTTTACTTTTAACAAGGAATGGCTGGCGCAGCACGGTGATTTATTTTTGAGTGATGACCTAAATAATTATCCGGGGCAACAATATACGCAACCGGGTAAAGATATATTTGGTTGTTTCTCGGATGCCTTGCCTGACCGCTGGGGGCGTACTTTATTATTGCGTCGTGAACAGATTGAAGCTGCTGAAGAGAAAAGACCGATTCGCAGACTGTCTTCTTTTGATTTCCTGACGGGTATTGATGACTTTTCTCGAATGGGTGGGTTTCGTTTCAAGGAAGAGCCCAATGGAAAATTTATCAATGTGAATGAGTCATTGCGGATACCACCATTGACAGATATTAGGGAGTTGATAGCGGCGAGTGAAGAAATAGAAAAGAGTGAAGAAGAGAATATTCTTCCTGACCGGAAGTGGATTATTCAGCTTGTTCAGCCCGGTTCTTCATTGGGTGGAGCACGACCTAAAGCCAATGTAATAGACACGGATAAAACTCTATACGTTGCAAAGTTCCCATCACGTAAAGATGATTACGATACCGAACTTTGGGAACATTTCAGTCATTTGCTTGCTATAAAGGCAGGGATAAATGCGGCGACAACAAAGGTGCTGACAACAGGAAAGAAATACCATACATTGCTCTCAAAGCGTTTTGATAGAACACAAGAAGGCAAACGGATTCATTTTGCATCAGCAATGACCTTGTTAGGATTGGAAGATGGAGATAATGCAACAAATGGACATGGCTATCTGGATATAGTTGACTTTATCCTCCAGAATTGTACAGATGTAGAACGCAATTTGCAGGAACTCTATCACCGTGTAGCGTTCAATATCTGCATAGGCAATAGCGATGACCATTTCCGCAATCACGGTTTTCTTTTGACTGCAAAAGGGTGGACATTGTCACCGGCATACGATATGAATCCAACGCTAAATGAATATCAAAGTCTGCTCATTTCCGCTGATTCCAATAAGGCGGATTTGAGCATTTTGCTCGATGCTTGCGAGGGTTATATGCTCAATCGAAAAATAGCAGAGAAGATTGTTTCAGAGGTGATTGAAGCGGTAAAAGGCTGGCGAGAACTTGCAATACGTTTGGGACTATCCAAAAGAGAAATGGATATGTTTGCAGGAGTGTTGGATGGACGGTGTATTACGGAGTAAGATTGATTGTAGAACTTTATCATAATTGATATATTTATGAGTGAAAGACATTTTAATTATCGGCAATTTGCAATGAGTGATATCGCTAATATTATAGAACGTGACATTGAAAGTGACACACAATCAGTCATGATTATTTCATGAAGTGAATAATTTTCACTATCTTTGCGCATAAAGAATAAATTTTATTTGTATGGAAACAGATATAAACCGTCTAAAAGTAGTTTTAGCTGAAAAGAAAAGGACAAATAAATGGTTGTGTGAGCAATTAAATGTAAATCCTTCCACCGTTTCTAAATGGTGTACAAATAGTTCTCAGCCAGATCTTGAAACTTTGGTTAAAATATCGCATCTCCTAGATGTAGAGTTGGGCGATTTGGTGAATAAAAAATCATAACTTCTCAGTCAATAAACTGAGAAGTTGATTCAAGGAAAATATTTAAAATGAGAAATAAACGAATTGAATATATAATAGATGAAATACTTGATCAGTATGCGTATGCTGACGAATCTGTCCGACCATGGATTATCGGATTTAGTGGAGGAAAAGATTCGACAGTATTATTGATGCTTGTATGGATTGCACTCGAAAAATTAAAAGAGCTACCGGGACCATTTCAACTTCGTAGACCTATATATGTAGTATGCAATGATACAATGGTTGAAAATCCAATAATAGCAACATATGTGGATCAGGTCCTTGACCAAATAGAGAAGAAAGCAAGAGAAGAAGATTTGCCCATTTTTGTGCGAAAGACTACGCCAAGGCTGGAAGATTCATTTTGGGTAAATGTTATCGGTAAGGGTTATCCTGTTCCTAATACGGCTTTTAGATGGTGTACTGAGAAAATGAAGATTAAGCCTACAGCTCGTTTTATAATAGAACAAGTAGACGAGTGTGGGGAAGCTATAATTTTAATTGGAACAAGAAAAGCAGAAAGTGCAACTCGCGCTCGTTCCATCAAGAAACATGAAATTCATGGAAAGCGACTTACTAATCATACTCTGTTGGCAAATACATATGTCTATGCACCAATCAAAGAATTGATGTTGGAAGAAGTTTGGTATATAATAAATACCATTCCATCTCCCTGGGGATTTGATAACAAAATCCTGTTTAACATTTATGTTGATGCGAGTGCGGACGATTACGAATGTCCAACCGTTGTAACAGACAAGAGTCATGGCTCTTGTGGTCAAAGTCGTTTCGGTTGTTGGACTTGCACTGTTGTGAAGGATGATAAGTCCATGCGTTCGCTTATAAAAAATGGCCGAGAATGGATGCAACCACTTTATGATTTTAGGTTAAAGTTGGATCAAGAACGGAATATCATTGAGAATCGGTTCCCGTTGCGACGGGATGGGAGAAGAGCCGTGAACGATATGGGACCCTACACTTTCACATATAGAGCGAAAATGTTGGAAGGACTGTTAAATGTTCAACATGAATTGCAACAATATAATCCTGAAATAAAACTCATTACTGATCAAGAATTGATTGCAATTCAAGTGAATTGGTATCGAGATTTTAACTTTGCACATCAAGTATCAGAAATATATAACAAAATCTATAATTCCTCATTAAATATGGAAGAGGGCAAGATAAAAAACAAATTGGAAGCAGATTTGATGAAAGAAATTTGCCAAGAAAACCTTGAAGAAGGTGAATTGATTGAGCAACTTCTTATGCTTCAGAAAAGCAAGTCACTTATGCAACGACGCCGTGGCTTAAAAACAGAAATTGAGTCTCGTTTAGAGGAATTTGTAAATAAAAAGAAATCATGACGATACGCGAAATTGAACTAAATAATTTCCGAATTTATAAAGGAAAGAACAAGATTGAACTTTTCCCAAATGGGAATAGAAATCTGATTATCGTCAGTGGTAATAATGGTTTCGGTAAAACAACTTTTCTCATGTCATTAGTTTGGTGCCTATATGGTAAGAACATGGGGAAAGTCGATGAACTATATCGTAAAGAAATTGATGAAAAAGGTGGCTATAGCAAATACATTGGCAATAGCCTCAATTTTGCTGCACAGAAAGAAGGCGAAACACGATTCTCTGTGTCCGTAACATTTACGGATGTAGAAATCCCAGATACACCTTGTACCGAAATAACAATAATTCGTTCATACGATAGTGCAACGAATTGCGATGACGAATTAGAAATTTTGATTGATGGTCGAAAAAACGATTTGTTTACGGGGTCAAAAGAGGAAATTGCAAAAGAAGAGGAAATATTTATCCGGGATTATATACTTCCAATAGAGATTGCAAAATTCTTTTTCTTTGATGCCGAGAAGATTGTATCATTTGCTCAAATAAACACTCCGGAACAACGAAAAGATTTAAGTCTAGCATACTCACAAGTTCTTGGCATACAGAAATACGAAGATCTCAAAAATGAGTTGGTCAGAATTCAGGATGATTATAGGAAATCATCTGCTAAACCTCAAGAGAAGCGCGAGTTTAATGGGCTAATCGCAGATATCGATTTTAAAGAAGGAGAAATTAACAGATTGACCGAAGAAATATCTAATTTGGAAGAAGACAGAGTGTTTAAACGTCATAATTCTGCCGAACTTCAATCAAAATTGATTCGTGAAGGCGATATGATGTCAGCCGATGAATTGCAAAAATTGAATGATCGAAAGGAGGAACTTGGCATAGTGTTAAGGGAAGCAGATGACAGCCTTAAAGATTTATACAGTCTTATTCCATTTGGCTTGGCTGGAGGTATTATGGCTGAACTTTTAACCCAATTAGAAACAGAAAAAGCATATAAGCAGAACAAGCTTCAGTTGGAAGGAGTTAATGATAAAACTGATGTCATACTCGGCGATATTGAAGAAGCAAAGAAGGAACTTCATTTCTCAATAGATATAAAGACTAGAGACTTCTACGAGCTTCAAATCAGACAACTCATCAAAAAGCATTTTTACAATGTTTCTGATGAAAGTAAGTTTGAGCACTTCAGTACGTTGCATGCCTTTAGCCAAGGGCAGATTGATGAATTTACGCATATTATTGCGAAAATCAAAGATAGTAAGTCCTCTTTTGAAAATCTAATTAACAAATACACCAAGGCTAAATCAGAATTATACACAATCGAAAAGAACATTCGAGAGGCTGAGAAAAAGGCAGAGAGCGATTATGTTCAAGATTTGAGAACCCGAAAAGAGAATATCGACCGTCAGATAGATTCTATAGGTATTGAAATCGGAAAAAGACAAAGTGAAATAGAATCACTTAAAGAACAAGTGATTGCTCACAAAAAGCAAAAGGAGATTCTCTCTAAAAAAATAAATGTGTCTGATCAGAACCGCGCAGTTGACAATGAGGCTACGCGCCTAATCAATACGATACAAAAGTTCCTTATTCGCTTCAAAGATGAAAAGAAAAAGGCTCTTGCGAAGAAACTAGAGGCAAAACTTCAATCATATTTGCACAAGACCAATCTTGTTAAAAAGGTAATTGTTGACATCAATGGCAATGGCGATGATGTTGACATCTGCCTATTTGGATATGACGACAAGAAAATTGACAATAGCATTCTTTCCATGGGTGAACGCCAGATGTTTGCATCTGCGCTGTTAAGTGCTTTGGTTGATGAAACAGAAATTGATTTTCCTGTTTTCATAGATAGTCCTATGCAGAAATTTGACCCACAACATACAAAGAATGTCCTCACGAAGTTCTATCCAAATGTTTCAAAACAAGTGATTCTCTTTCCCCTTCTTAAAAAAGAATTGACGGAAGAAGAATATCAATATATTCAACCGATTGTAAATAAATCCTATTTAATAAATAATGAGAAGAATGGTTCACACTTTGTTGAAGTGAAACCAGAAAATCTTTTCGAAGAATACAACAATAGCGGATATGCAAATTAACATCAAAACATCTGGCGAAAATCAAGCCATTGTAACCCAATTAACAAAAAAACTTACTGGGGGTACAAAAGAAAATGTGATAGCTCGTATTGCATTAGGCTATTCTTTGTCTACGGGAAAACGCTTTACCCAACAGGAATTTTCTACCTACGATTCACAAGGAAAAGAATATAAAGACCATATTTTGTTTGATGGACAGTATAGAGATTTCTATATTGCCTTAATTTGTCAGGCATATGGAATAACTAAAAATGATGAGCTTATTCCCAAATATATAAAGTTGCATATTGACCATGGATTAGAAAAGATAAATTATCTGTTTGAAAACAATCCACAATATACTTTCTTCGATTTCTTAACTGAATACTTCAGAAAAGGAATTGATTTGATTGAGGATACTCCTGAAAGATTTGATTGTGTTGAAAATCGAAATCAACATATCACAAAAACCACCTTTTCAGGACCAATCCAAATAAAAGTGGGTTATAATATTTCGACAGGTGAGAATATATATTGCTGTTTCAACGATTCCACTCGTTACAATAATCAGCATATTGCTGTTGCCGGAAAGTCAGGTTCCGGCAAGACCCAATTCGCACTTGAGTTTCTTCGTCAACTATATAAGCAGACGCAAGGGCAAGTCAACTTCTTGTTCCTTGATTTTAAGGGATTGAGTGAGGATGACAAAAACAAAATGAGTGACTTTTTTACAGAAACTCATACAGAATGTATAAATGCGCCTCATACACCATTCCCTTTGAATCCCGTTTCATTCATTGACAATGTTAACGAAAAGAACAAACTGGTAGGTATAAATAAGTTTGTTGACATTATTGCTAAATACTCCAATATCGGAAAGAGGCAGCAACAAACACTAAAAGATGCTACCAAAGAAGCGTTTATTCAACATAAAGACGGTAAGCATCCTTCATTGAAGGAAATCTATGATTTGGTAATTGAATCGGTTGGCGATAACCGTGATACTCTTACTGAAATTATGGAACGTCTTAGTGAATATGAACTCTTTGCGTCAAGAGTTAATGATCCAAGTATCTTCCTAAATAACAATTATTATTTTTCTCTATCAGGTGAGCTGGATAGTACGGTTCGATTCACGTCAATCTTCCTCATCATTAACTACATCTTTAATGTGTTCACAAATATGGGTGGCACAGAAGTCATTGATGGTAACCGAAGCATGCGTTATGTGTTAATGATTGATGAAGCTCACGATTTATTCCGAGAAAAAAAGTCTTTGGAGATTTTGGAAGTTTTACTTAGAAAAATTCGCTCATATGGAGTCTCTATAGTTCTTCTCTCTCAAGGTATATCAGAGTATAATCAAGGCAATTTCGATTTTTCACAAGAATGTGAAACTGCATTCCTATTGCCGATAAACGACCTTAACAACACAAAAGCTATAAACAAATTCCTTGGCCTAAGTGAAAAGGATGGATCTCGAACTATGCGGAATCTTGAAAAATTAGATAACGGGCAATGTGTATCTAATATTAAAGAGTTGCAAAAAGGCGATTTGTTTGAAGTTGTACAATATTGGAAAGAAAAGTAGTTGATTATGAAAAAAAGAAGGACAATTATTGAAGCCGCAATAGAGGTCTTAAAACATTCAGACGAGACATTATCTGTTTCTGAAATTTATGCAAAAATAATCGAAAATTCTTTGTATGAGTTTCATGCACAAGATCCGTTGTCAGTCCTAAGAGTTGAACTTAGGGGGCATTCTGTTGGTATTGATTATCCTTCCGCATCTTCAAAGAAGTACTTTTTATATGATGAAGGAAGTCGCACTTTCGGACTTGTTAACGCACAAACAAAACATGATAATACGAAAAAAGAAGCGACTCCATTATCTATACTTAGAGAACTTCATAATAAGTACACACATGAATTTAAAGCAAAAACTCTTCGTCAACTAAAAGGGTTGAATCCTTATGATTTTGAATTGTTTTGCAAAAATTTATTAGAGAGGTATGGTTTTCACAATCTGACTGTCACTAAAAAAAGTCGCGATGGAGGCATTGATGGTCATGGTAAGCTCAAAATCGGTTTAGCTTATATGAATGTAGCCTTTCAGTGTAAAAGATGGGGTTCCAATAAGATTGGCAGAAAAGAAATTGATGCATTTCGTGGTGCAGTTCAAGGCGAATATGAACAAGGTCTATTTTTCACAACATCTTCATTTTCTAAGGAAGCAGAGGAAAGTTCTATCAAACGAGGTGCAGTACCCATAATCCTCATTGACGGAGATATGATTGTAGACTTTATGATTGATAAGCATTTTGGAATAGAATATGAAGAATTACCTATTTATATTAACGCGCTAGACAATGTTTTATCTTGAATGGCAAGAGAGAATAGACTAAAGATAAAGATCGGTTTTACTATATTATGAAATGATGCAAAATCAATCAATTACTAATGATTTGGAATAAGCTAAACAAGAAATTTTTATTAGATTCATTATGGGCTTTGTTGAGAAAATTAAGAATAATCGAATGAAGTTGATACAACTTCTAATCATTATTGTTTTAGGCACATCCTCTATTTGGTTGTCAGCATTATTTGATAACCTGGATTGGAAAGCGGCCTCAGTGGGATTTATTACAATTGTAATATCCTCATTAGCTCCGACCTGTGCAGAAAAGATATTGTCATTAATAGGTAGTAATAAGAAATTTGAGGTGTTTGTCAATTATGTTATTCCAATAGTTTCTTTTGTACTTTGCTTTGTGGTTATATCCCTAATCAATAATGATAACAAATTAGGTGCATTGATTATTTCATTGTTATCATATGCATGTTACCCATTTGTATGGTGGTATCAAAATCTTGACAACAAGATTTTAGATGAAAGTGCTAATGCACTTGGAGGCGGTTTAAGTCAATTTAAGTAATTAGAATTATGGAAGTAAAAGCAATAAAAGTGGTTCAACCATTAGGGGAATTTTTTATCGCAAAAATAAAAGCAAGGGATTTATTGAAAATTTCAACATCATCTGTTGCTAGATATGATAAAGAAGGCAATTTAAAAGGTAATCAAAGACCTCTTGATTCTAAACGGTTAAGAGCAATTGCTAATTTTATTATGTCCGATGAAATGAGCTTCCCTACGTCAATATTAATTGCGGCAAATATTGACCAAGAAGGTAAAATGGTTGAAAACATTGATAGTAGATGGAATATTCAACGGACTGATTTACCAGATGTTTATACTCTTATTATACCAAATAAAGTTTCGTCATTGGTAATTGATGGTCAACATCGTTTGAATGCTTTCAATTTTGCAGAGGAAAGTTGTAAAGATATAGAACTTGTTTGTTCAATCTTTATTGATTTGCCTAATCCGTATCAAGCATATTTATTTGCCACAATTAATGGTAATCAAAAGCGTGTAGATAAAAGTTTGGCACTAGAACTATTTGGATTTGATGTGGAAAATGAGCCTCAAAATACTTGGTCGCCAGAAAAATTGGCGGTATATATCACACGAAAATTTAATTTTAGTAAGGGATCTCCATTATATCAAAAAATTAAGTTGGCTCCATTATTCTCTGAATTGGAAGATTTGGTAAATAAGGATAAGTGGCTACTTTCAACGGCTGCTATGGTTGAAGGTATTATGAGCTTAATATCTAGTAATCCTCAGAAAGATCGTGATATGTTAGCAATGAAGAAAACTAGTATATGGAGCGATAAAACACGTAGTGTGCTTACTAATAATGGGAAACCAGTACTTAGGTACTTATATTTAGACTCAAAGGACGATGAGTTGTATTCAATATTAGAGAAATATTTTTGTTCTGTAAAAACTATTTTGTGGGATAATGCGACAAGTGATAGTGTAATTTTAAAAACTATTGGAATATCTGTTTTATTTGACATATTGAAAAATATTCTTGAAACTGACGGTATCCAAGAATCATATGATTCATATATCAATAAAATTAAGGATATAAATTATTCTAGTCATTATTTTGCTTTATCTGGAGGTGGTAAAACTAAATTGAGAAGAATACTAAAATTTAAATTAGGGTTAATTTCAGAATCAGAACTGCATAAATCGGATTTGGAGTTTTTGGATAATAACATTTCCTAAATTTATAATGTTGTGGAGTTTTTTCTAAGAGTTGAATTAGCCACCATTGACAAAGATAAGTGTTTTGTAATATTTGAACGTTAAAATGGCAAAGAATATAGAAATATGGAAGATAATTCAAATAATATCCCAGAACTGCAATCCCCATTTGATCAATTGAGAGTAGTGGATAGTGATGGAAAAGAGTGGTGGAACTCGCGAAAGCTGGTACGTGTGATGGGGTATGGTAAATATTGGAACTTTGAGCGTGTGCTTGCCAAGGCTCAGGCGTGGGTATCTCAAAAAGGATATTCATTAGGAGAGCATTTTGTCGAAATGGAGGAAATGGCAGAACTAGGAAGTGGTGCGACACGCAAAGTCATCTCCTTGAACCTATCTCGTGTGGCGTGTATGGCTGTTGCCATGAATGCTGACGCAAAAAAGGCGATGGTAAAAGTGGCAAGAGACTACTTTTCGCAAACCATGACACCCGAGGTTATGGAAAAGAGCATGGAGTCAACCATCATTCTTTATCGTGGTGTCAAAGGAAAAGCTCAAGTGCAAGTCATCTTTGATACCGATACATTTTGGCTCTCTCAGCAGAGAATGGCAGAGTTGTTCGGGGTAACAGTTCCTACCATCAATTATCATCTTGACCAAATTGATAAAAGTGGGGAAATCCATTTGTCCGATGTAATTAGAAAAGTTCGAATACCTTCGGACAAATGGTCTGGAGAAGTCTTGATGTATAATCTTGATGTAGTGATTGCCGTTGGCTATAGAGTGAATAGTTATGAGGCAACTCAGTTCCGTATATGGGCAACCGGTATATTGAAGGAATACTTGAAGAAGGGTTTTGTTCTGGATGATGAACGTTTGAAAGGCAAAAACGTTTTTGGAGCGGATTATTTTGATGATTTGCTGGAGCGTATTCGTGAGATACGTACCTCTGAGCGCAGGTATTATCAAAAGGTAACCGATATTTATAGTGAATGTAGTGTTGATTATGACAAAAACTCAGAAGTTACACTTGCTTTTTTCAAGACCGTTCAGAATATCATGCATTATGCTGTTTCAGGTCAGACTGCCGCTGAAATAGTATATCATCGTTCTGATGCAGAGCGTCCACACATGGGACTGACTACTTGGAAAAATGCGCCCAATGGCAGGGTTATCAAGAGTGATGTGACTGTTGCCAAGAATTATCTTTCGGAAAAGGAAGTAGAAGAATTAAATCTGCTTACTACTCAGTATCTGGACTATGCAGAACTTCAAGCCAAAAATCATGTGCTTATGACTATGTCGGATTGGAAGCGAGCTTTAAATCGTTTCCTCGAATTTAATCAACTTAAAGTTTTAATAGATAAGGGAACGATATCACATCAGCAGGCCGAAGAGAAAGCTGTAGCCGAATATGAAAAATTCCGAATCATTCAAGATCGTGAAATCATGTCCGATTTTGATCAGCAGTTGAAACTTTTGTTGAATGGGCAATGAGATATTGTGAATGATTAAAGTGAGAGGATGATTTGGTACCATTCTCTCACTTGTTTGATTGTCTATAACTAACTGAGAACTAGTTGATAATTTGCCTGTTTTACATTTTATGCAGTGGACTGCGTATTTTTACGCGCCGAATATATCAATGACTATTTCAACACTTTGGGAAGTAAAATCGTTATCGCAATTCCTAAAACAGCCACGGCAGAACACCAAGTCACAGCCTTCCAAATCACTGCCGAGTGTAAAATCTCTGTATTTGCCACGATGATGTAGACGAAAAAAGAAGATAGGGCGACCAGTATTATAATGGTGATGTAGAATGCGGTAGCCGGGATGGGAATGAAGTTGGCTGCTTTCTTAATCCTCCGCTGGGCTTCTTGGCATTTGTTCTTTATCTGGTCGACAAAATTACAGAAAAGGGTAGCCCCGAATTTTAGAGCCAGGTTCTGCATTTCGTCTGAAATATATGGTTCACATTTCTGGATGGATTCGGACAGTTTTTCAACTTTCGTTCGCAACTTATGCACATTGTCATTCAGTTTGTCCAGTTCCTTTACGTTTAAATCAAGCAGGCGGTTTTCTTCCTCTAAAAAATCGTTGTGAGGATTGTTTTTTACCGTCTTCGCTTCATTCATTTCAGCTGTGAAATCAAATTTCTCCTTCATGGCTTATCGTTTTAATCCTGTTTTCGGTTTCTTCCCTAACGAACGACCGGCAGCACGAGCGCATCTGCGTGCCCATTGTAAGTCGTCTTCGTTCGTGTCTCTCCACGGAAGATCGCTTTGTGAACCTCCGCCACCTCCACCGATTGTTGCATTGGGAGTATCTATCAGTCCGACAAATATAGCTACAGCCATATCGGTAAGTTCCTGACAGTTGGCAATA
>ERZ791802.576-NODE-576-length-36308-cov-7.556919_pt1 | contig 36308 bp, 29 predicted proteins | sample MGYA00510308_ERZ791802 | MGnify/ENA primary metagenome ERZ791802 (study PRJEB30046, sample SAMN00792028) | human gut metagenome | study: EMG produced TPA metagenomics assembly of the A metagenome-wide association study of gut microbiota in type 2...
GTCATGCCGGTGTAGCCGCCGTTCTGGTTGACCTGATTGGCCGTGGCCTCCACCAGGACGACGGTATCGTTGGCTTTCGCGCGGCGCAGGGCGGCACGGATGACGAACGCATTGGCGCTGCAGCAGGAGTAGACGCCTTTTTCTTTTGCCGAGGTTCTTTTGTGTAAAAGTTCAAAAATAGGATTCTGAATTGTGCAAACTGCCATAGTTTTCTCCTTTTCAGAGAGCAGGAAAGCCCGGCAGAGATCTACCGGGCTTTCCCTGCCTATGCAACAAAACTTTCCGCGAAGAAGGGGTGAAAGGGATTGATTAGTTATTTGCCAGCCTTTCTGGCTTTCAGTTCTTCCATGATTTCGGCCAGTCTGGTTTCGCTCAGCTCATAGAAGAACAGAGGAATCGTGCCTAGCAGCATGGTGCCAGCGCAAACCAGCGTCATCATGGTGTGGAACGCGCTCAGAGTCTGGGCAGTCTGTGCCGCACCGGGCGTATAACCGAAGATGCCGATAATGAACGCGACAACAACGCCGGAAACCGCCATGACCAGCTTGGTCACGAAGCAGCGGGTAGAGGTAATCATACCCTCGTTACGCTGACCGGTCTTCCATTCGCCATACTCAATCGTATCAGACATCATGGCCATAACTGCCACGTTGAAGCCTGCGACGGCAAAAGAGGAGATGGTGCTGCAAGTATAAATCAGAATCAGATTGCCCCAGCCAGCGAAATACTGTACAAGGCAGGCCACAATATAGAGACCGGAGAAGAAAATAATCACTTTCTTCTTATCCACCCTCTTGGACAGAGCAACAAACGACAGGCATCCCGGAATGCCCACAACCGTACCCAGCAGGGAAAGAACGGACATGACCTCAAGGCTTCCCAGATTGTACTGGCAATAGTAATAGTTGAACGTGCCGCGCATAATCATGGCAAGCAGACCAACAGCGTTTGCAATCTGCACAAGGAGCAGCGGCCTGTTCGTGACGACGCTCTTAATTCCAAGCTTCAGGCTGAACTTTTCGGAGTCCTCCGGTACGACATGCTCCTTGACCAGCTTGAAGGAGATCAGATACATGGTCGTCGCAAATACCGCGACGATAGCAGCAAGTGTAAAATACGCGCTGGCACTGCCTGCGCCACCGAAAGCGACAAGTGCGAGAGGCATAACAATACCGATAATGCCGGTAATTGTGTTGGATGTTGTCTGGGTTGAACCGATAATTGCGCTGCGCTCTTTTATGTTTCTGGTCATTGCAGCCGGCAGTGACCAGAAGGGAATATCAACAGCCGTAAAGACGACGTCAACAACTACGTACATGACGCAGGCATAAATAATGCGAACCGTCATGTTCGGGCTGGGAATGAGGAAGCTCAATGCCATACACAGGCAGAACAGCGGGCCAGCCCAGAGAAGCCACGGGCGGAAACGTCCAAATTTGGAACGGGTTCGGTCTGCAATGGAACCCATCATGATGTCGTTTACGCCGTCAAAGACACGTCCGAAAGCAAGCAGACCGCCGAGAATTGCCGCGGGCAGCTGCACAATGTCCGTCAGAAACGGGGTCATCCACATTGCCCAGAGCGTATAAGCGGAGTCATGACCCAAAACGCCTATCGCGTGGCCAATCTTCTCTTTCTTTGTACACATCGTCGGCTCTTGATGCACTGCCGATTCCGTTTTTTCCATATGATCAATCCTTTCCTTTCCTGTTTTCCGTCAATTCAGTCAATGATACTTCGGCAGCCAATCGCCATGGGCTTCGATCAGATCATCGACCATTGCCCGGATATCGTCAATGCTCAGTTCGGCACTGGCGTGGGGGTCAAGCATAGCTGCCTGATAAATGTAGTCCTTCTTGCCCGTCAAAGCCGCGTCAACAGTGACCTGGTGGACACTGACCTGACGCATATTCAGCGCTGCGAGCTGGTGCGGCAGTGCGCCGATGTGACACGGCTGAATACCGCCTTCGTTGGCGAGGCAGGTCACTTCAACGCAGCAGTCCGCCGGGAGATTGTCAATCAGGCCGGTATTCATGACATTGCCGCCGAAGGAGAAGGGCTTGCCGGTTTCGACTGCTTCAATAATGCTGGCCGCATACTCGTTGCTTCTGGTATGGGTCAGGTCTTCATTATGAATCAGCTTCTCAGCCTGCGCTTTCCACATTTTTGCCTGTGCGATACAGCGGCGGGGGTACTCATCCAGCGGGATGTTGTAACGCTCGATTAACTCCGGATAGGCTTTCTTAATGAAGTACGGATAGTATTCAGCGCTGTGTTCACTGGATTCCGTGACATAGTATCCGAATTGCTTCATCAGCTCGAAGCGCACCATATCGTCATGATCGTCCGGGGTATGGAGTTCCGGCGTTCTTGCGCCGATAATCTCCGCGTACTCGGGGTAGAGAACGGCCATCTCTGCAAGCGGGTCTTTGATCGGACCCGAAAGTGCGCGGCGCCTGATCTCCGGGTAATAATCCTCGCCGTTGCGGGTGATTTCCAGCAGCCATGCCATGTGATTGATACCGGCAATTTTATAGTTCACGCCGTCCTGAGGAAGATCAAGGCGGCCAAGCAGCATCGGAACACAAGACTGATGGGAATGGCACAGGCCAACCGCTTTGATATCGGTATAACGGTTCCAGGCAAGTGTCAGCATGGACATGGGGTTGGTGTAATTGATGAACAGGGCGTCGGGACAGACCTTTTCCATGTCCGCCGCAAAATCCTGCATAACCGGGATCGTGCGCAGTGCGCGGAAAATGCCGCCAATGCCGTTCGTATCACCGATGGTCTGACGCAGACCGTATTTCTTCGGCACTTCAAAGTCCGTGATCGTGCAGGGATCATAGCCGCCGACCTGGATCGCGTTGCAAACGTACTTTGCGCCCCGCAGAGCTTCCAGCCTGTCCGTATACTTGACGATTTTGGCCTTGCCGCCGTTGGAATTGCGGTTGATATTGCTGAGCATCCTGTAGGACTCTTCCAGACGTACCGGGTCAATATCGAACAGTGCGTATTCGTATTCACGCAGGCAATCCGTTTGCAGGCAGTCGCCCAGAACGTTTTTCGCAAAAACGCTGCTGCCCGCGCCCAAAAATGTGATTTTATTCACTTGCCCAATCCTCCGTTTCTGTCATTTCAGGGAAATATATGCGTCCAGACCCTTGGGCTGATCCGGGTTGCCCCCAAGGGAAACCGACTTGAGCAGTGCCGTCATCTGGGGTATGTAAATAAACGGAATGCCACATGCGGCAAAATTGTCAATGCCGGTGATCTGAATGTGCGCCGCAGCGCCGTAAACATTTTCTTCTCGCTCGGAAACCGTCACGACCGTTCCGCCGTGCTGGATCACGTCCCGCGCCATCGCACCCTGGAGCTTTTCCTCGCCGGGTCTGAGCAGCATGACGGTGATCGTCTTTTCGCCGCTGATGACGATGGGGCCATGGCGATAGTCCAGCAGATGGAAGTAGCGTCCCGTCAGCATGGCGATCTCCGTAAAGGCCAGCGCACCCTCCTCAGCGATGCCGCACACCGGGCCGTCGGCCAGCACAACAGCGTTATCCCAGTCCCGCGCCGCCAGTTCCTCCAGAACCGGGCGGTACTTTGCCTGGAACGCTTCGTTACCCGCCGCCGCGTCATGCACGCTTTTCCAAAGGCCGTCGTCCTTCGCGTATCTCGCCGCCAGCAGCAGCGCCGCCGCGTAAAGATTCGTGACCGTGCGGGTCTGGCAAACGCTGTTATCGTGGCACCAGGGTATACTCAGCTCGAGATCGCTCATGGGCGTGATGTCGTTGTCCGCTTCCGCGTTGATGGAAATGATCGGGCAACCGAGGCTCTGCTTGATCTTCCGGGCAGCCCACACCATTTCCGAGGTACGGCCTGAGCGGGAGAGCATCAGGACGATGCTGCCGCGGACGGTATCCTGCCAGAATGCGGGGTCGGCAATATAGTCGCCGGCCGGGATCGCGTTCGCCGCCGTCTCCGGGAAGGAAGCCAGCACCGCCGCCGCGCTTTTGGACAGCATATAGCTGGAGCCACAGCCCATGACCGTGAACTTTCTCTGGGCATTCGCCGCGAAAAATGCGTCGATCATTTCCGCGTTCTGCCCGAAATAGTCACAGGTCAGCTTCAGCGCCGCGGACGTGCCGAGGATTTCCTCTTCCGTCAAAAACAATGTTTCTCATTCCTTTCTTTAGTAGATTTTGGCCTGCCAGCAGTCAAGCACGTTCAACGGCTTCCCGCTCCGGCGGGTCGCTGTTTTCCCTGCGCTTGGTCATAGTATACATAAACGATTGCAAAATGTCCAGCGTTTTGGGGATTTAGAACAAATCAGCCAGTTGTATCCTCTTTTTTTAGATACAACTGGGGCAGTTGTATCTAAATTGCTGCCAAAATCGGGAAAATGTAAAAAAACTCTGGAAATTTTGGACATGATGCGCTAAAATATTCTCAGGAAACGAAAGGGGGCTTTCCTATGGCGAGCAATGCGCTTTACATTTCCATTTATCAGGAATTGCTGCACGACATCCAGAGCGGAAAGTATATTGAGAACGAGCCGCTGCCCAGCGAGGAAAGTCTGTGCCGCAGCTACAACGTCAGCCGCACCACGGTTCACAAGGCGCTGGACATGCTGAAGGACGCGGATGTCGTCTACTCCGTGCAGGGCAACGGTGCGTATGTCAAGCCCCACATGTTTGCCCAGCCGCTGTCCAAGTTCTATTCCTTCACGGACTCCCTGAAAAGCATCAACATTCTGATTCAGAACGAGATCATCGACTGCACGATCGTCCGCGCGGACAAGGGGCTGTCGGTCGCCACGGGTTACCCGGTGGGGACGGTGTTTCACAAGCTTATCCGCCTGCGTTCGGCGAAGGAGTATCCGCTGATGATCGAAACGACCTATCTGCCCAAGAACCGCTTCATGAGCCTGGACACGGAGATTTTGTCCAACGGATCGCTGTATGATTTTCTGCGTTCGCGCTACGGCTTCCACGCGGATCGCGCCAGTGAGACGCTGCGCCCGGTCATGCCCCGGCCGGACGAGCGCACGCTGCTGAACATTTCCGCGAACACACCGTGTATGCTGCTGGAGCGGTTCAGCTATGAGAGCACCGCGCTGATCGAGTACACAAAATCGATTGTTCGGGGGGACAAGTACACGTTTCAGGTGGAATTTCAGAATCCGACAAAATGAAAAAAATGACTCTGCTGACTTGAGAGCGGTCAGCAGAGCCATTTTTCTATGCGAGCGCATATGGGAAGAGTCGTGGGCTCATCAAAATCTCCGCACCTGCTTTTCGGGGAGGCGTTGCGATTCCTGTGCCGATGAACCTCAGGTGGATTGCCTCATTGCAGCGCTTCTCCGGCGCTGCGCCTGTGCCTGGTATTCTTTGGCAGAAATCCCCGTATATTTCTTGAATACATGACTGAAATAAGTGGAATCCTCAAAACCAACCCTCTGAGCAACCTCGAATATTTTCAGAGCGCCCTCATCCAGGAGCTGCTGTGCGTATTCGATCCGCTTTCCCGCAATCGTATCCATGACAGTCTTTCCTGTTTTTTGACGGAAAAAGCGGCTGAGGTATCCGGGACTGACGTGTACAGCCGCGGCTACCTTTCCGAGTGTTAGGGATTCACAGAAATGGGAGTCAATGTAGTTTTGGACATCCGACAGAAGCGTGCCGCCTTCTGCGGAAAGCTGCGCAACATATTGGCAAACAGCGCGCACAAGTTGCTGCTGGTGCCGGATGCACTCATGATGGAACTGCATTTGCTGAAGTTGGCCTTTCCACTCTGACACATCCAGATCCACCGCATTTAAATCGGCAGAAAACTCCTCCAGAGTGCTGCGGCAGATGTGCAAAACCATCAGCGCCGTGTCTTTGACCTGTGAAACAGGCGGATGCTGATGCCGCTGTACATCAAAAATATGTTCCAAAGAAAGCTCTGCTTGCTGCACGTCGGCACTTCGGAGCGCTTTTCCAAGCGAGTTGAAATGAGCGGCGTGTGTGGGTGTTAGTTTGACCTTTGCGTTGCGGAAAAAGTGAAGCTCCTGTTGATTGTAAAAACGATCCTGCAGCGCAAGCTGAGCCTGTTTCAGTGCGGAGGACAATTCGCACAGAGCTGTATCATTTTCGCTGACACCGAGATACAAGGCACCCCCCAGCAGCTTTTTTGCCGCAGAAACACAGCTGAAGCAGAATCTTCGAAGCTGGGTGTCGGAGCAATTTGAAAAAACCATAAACAGCTCATGCTTTCCATGAGGGCAGATATGCAATTGTTCTTTCGGCAACAAGCTGTAAAAAAGATTTTTAAGACCTATCCGCACTTCAGCGGATTGATTTTGGCCTTCTACGTCAATCAGATCGGCAACCGCAACGGCATAACCACCAGTGGTCAAGCCCAGCAATTCCGCCTGTCGCAGAATATCCGACTCCCGATGTATGGTGCCATTGAGAACCGCATTCAACATTGAAGTGATCCGGCTCTCAACATCCATGTGAAACGTCCGCTGCTGTTCCAGCTTCTGCTTGCATCGTTCTATTGCGGCGATTATCTCCTCCAGGTTTCCGGTTTTTGTTACATAGTCGCTGACACCGTATTGGATGGCCTGCTGCGCATAGGAGAAATCCGCAAAGGCTGTGAGTAGGACGACCTGTATATGCCTCTGCGTGGAATATATCCACTGCGCAAGCTCCAGCCCGTTGAGAAGCGGCATTTTGATGTCAGCGATGATAATATCCGGCTGTTGGTCAAGCACAGCCTGCTTTGCCTGCAAGCCGTTCTCCGCAGTGCCAACGATCTGACAATCGAGTTTCTGCCAATCAATCAGTGTGCAAAGTCCCTTGCGCATCAGCGCCTCGTCGTCTGCAATCAGAATCTTGTACATAGCGACTATCCTCCTTTGGAAGCAGAATGGTGACGGTTGTTCCTTTGTTTTCAAAGCTGGATATACGGATTCCGTATTCCGTGCCGTACAGATGTCGGAGCATTTTGTATACCGTATTTAAGGCTACCCGGTTATGACGGCTCCCTGCTGCGGGCAAGTCGAGCGGCAGCGTGATCTCTCCGTTTTTTCCTTCAAACCCAACGCCATCATCCTTGATAACGATTTTCAGCGTTTCAGGGTCAGCGCTGCTGATGGAAACCTGCACGGTTCCTGAGCTTTCCTTTGGTTCTATCCCATGACCAACCGCATTTTCCACCAGCATCTCTATTGTGAGCTTTGGAACAAGACAGGACAGCAGAGCGTCTTCGGAAACAGACACTTGATAGGATATCTTTTCACCGAACCGCATCTGCTGTAATTCAATGTAGAATTTCGCATATTGAAGTTCCTGAACCAGCGGAATTTTGATATCGCCGCCGCTGGAAAGGCGTGCCTGCGTGAGTCCTGCGAAATTACTCGCCATTCTCTGAATCTCAGGGTTTCCATCTAACTGTGCCATGAGTGCCATGCTGCACAGAACGTTGTACATAAAATGGGGGTTTACCTGACTTTGCAGGAATCGGAGTTCGCTGTCCATAGCAACGAGCTTTTTTTCATAGATATCGTTAATTAGATGGTCGATGGCATCCGTCATGGCATTGAACGCCTGGCTCATGGTAGAGAATTCCTGACAGTCATACTGTGGAAGCTTGACGCTGAAATTCTGTTGTGCGACCTGCTGGAGCTGAAGCGTCATTTCCTGAAGCGGACGGAGTCGATGCATTACGGCAAAAAACACGATGACCGCAATTGCAAGCAGCAGCAAAACGCAGGAGAGCACATACGGCGCGGCAACCTGATACAGCAGCCGGAGAATTTGTACCGATGGAACGCCGACGGCGCATCGAAGCCCCATTCCGGAAGCCTCACTGAACAGAAGATACCGGCTATTACCGATCTTTCGTGTATAGCTGGCGTTGCGCCCCGTCTCCGACAGGGCGAACTGCTCCTCAGGGTGCAGGTGCAGAGTGCTTTCCGATAGAACAATCGAACCGTCTTTGTCAAACAGATACCAGAAAGAGTCCTGATAATCGGAGAGCTTGCTCATAATCGACTCGACCGCGGCCTGGTTCAAAACGAAAATCACTGTGCCGAAAGGGTCTGCCCATCGGTCGTAGACGGTGAAGATGATGTGAAGATATGGCTCGCTTGCCGTACACTGCACATCCCTGCCGCTTTTCTGAAAAGCGCGGTATCTCTCCATATTTTCCTCGTTGAGTCTGGTCTGCTCATTTGAAAGGTTTTCGTGATAACAGACAACGTCGAAAGCGCCGGTCAAATCAATGAAATATGCCATTTCCACAAAAGGCAGCCCAGGTACGACAATATTTTTATCCGAGTAAATATCAACGAGGCTCTTGAACGTCTCGCTCCTGGCTTCCGAAGCATCGGTGGCCATTTGGTGGCTTTTGCAGGTTCGCAGAAGAGTGTCCTCCAGCAACTGTACTTTTGTGGAAAGGCTCCGGCTCACCGCCTGCATGGCAAATTCAACTTCCCGGTTGACAAAAGGTTCCATCACGTTGCTGATGAGCAGCACCAGCACCAACAGGCTGACCAAAAGCGTTACAAGCACGGAGCTGACGCACAGCCAGATCAGACGTCCTCGCAGGGAGGGAGCGTGTATCCATCTTTTATATGCGTTTTGCATGAGGACATCCTTACCTTTCTCTTGCTTTTTTGACACTCTTGCTGTTATTATATCAGTAAAAGAAAACTTAGACAAGGAGCTGATTTCTTGTGAGAAAAAAACGCATGGTTATTTTTATTCTTTTCTGCTTCCTGCTGACAGCCTGTTCCACTGTATCAAAGGATGAGTCGGTATCCATCAGTTTCATGCACGGCTGGGGCGGAAGCGGCTTTGATCATGTCGGGATGCGTGAACTATTCGCCGAATTTGAGGCGTTGAATCCAGATGTCCATATCGTCTACGACACCTCGCCCGATCTAGGCATCGTCATGGAAAAGGCTGCGGATATGCTTGCGGTTGACAAAGCACCAAGCATTATCAGCACCAATGGAAACGTACAGTATGTTTCAAACGCCAGAAAGAAAGGCGTGGCATTGAATCTGATGCCATACTTGCAGGAAGATGAAACCTTCGCATCGGACATCAGTCCGCATATTTTACAGGCGCTTCAAGAGCCGAGCGGGGAAATCTATACGCTTCCGGATGCGGTGGAATACATCGGCTACTGGTATAATGCGTCGCTGTTCCGACAGGCTGGAATCACGGATACCGGAACGCCAAACGGGAAGGTTGTACTCCCACGGACATGGGAGGAGTTCTGGAACGCGTGCGATGCACTGGCGGAAATCGCACCGCAAACCGGAGCCGTGCCGCTTCAGCTTCAGGTCAGCCAGATGGGGTTCTTTCTTGGAGCCAGACTGGCTGCCGTATCGGCGGATGCTCTGAACTATATGCAAAAGGACTCGCCCGTGTGTCACAGGGAGGATGCGGAGCTCGCGGTGTCGGAACTCGTGAATGCACTGTCCTATGATGTGCGGCGCGGAACGGCGCTGGATATCCGGCAGAATTTTTTTGATGGAAAGAGTGCCATCTATATCGACGGCGTTTGGGCAAACACGGAATTTACGGAAACAACGACAAAGCAGGAAATCCGCTATGCCGCATTCCCCGGTCTTTGCGGGGAAACAATCGCATACGCCAACCCTGCTACCGGCTATGTCATTAGCAGCGATGGTTCCCAAAAACAGATCGATGCCAGTATACGATTTCTGAAATATATGCTCAGTGAGGACGTACAGAAACAGATTGTCATAAAAACGCATCAAGCACCAAGCAATCCGAAAATTTCGGAGCCATGGATTCACGAGCAGGTGCCGATTCTGGCAGAGGCCATGCAGGTCTGTCAGGAAGCAGACCAGCAAATCCTGACGCTCTACACGGTTCTGTCCGCCAAAAAAAGCGCGCAACTAGAACAGAGCCTGGAAGATCTTTTGCGAGGGAAACCAGTCCAGCAGCTGATTATTTCTATTATAGCAGATATTGAATAAAAGCTCAACAGATGTGAAAATATCGCAACTATATCAAAATATTACATACAACCTACTTTAATGCGCCTTCGGATTGTGTATATTTAACAATCCGAAGGCGCATCGTCTTTCTTTAGGTGCGTTAAACGCAATGTTTCATCAAAATTCTTTATGGAGTTTCAAACGGTTTTCCACTAAACTAATCATGGTTTTAAGGCTTAACGGCCGCAGACCAATCAAAAATAAAAATATGGAGGGGTATTATGAAAAAGCTATTTGCACTGCTGCTGGCATCGATTTTGGTCATCAGCCTGTTTGCAGGCTGTACAGCCACCAATGAAGCGCCGAAGAAGGAAACGAGTGAAAAGACAGACGGAATGTCGATGGACACGGAGAAGCCTACAATCACCTTTGTTCACGGCTTCTACCACGATGAGTCCGAGTGGCCTGCCGCTGCACAGATGCGGCAGATCTATCAGGATTTTGCCGATATGCACAAGGACGAGTTCACTTTTATTGCGGTTCCTGACGAGTCCGGCACAGAGGGTATCTACAATACGGCGCTTAATGACATTAGCGGCGGTAAATTCTATGACATTGCCGACTTCGGCGGTTGGAACATTGTTCCGGTCGCAAGTGCCGCTGGCCTGATCCTTGACCTGAAGCCGTATCTCGATGAGGATGCCGATTTCAAGGCCGGTGTCGGCGTCTGTTATGATCAGAACCTGACCGCAGACGGCAAGATTTATTCCGTCCGTGAGCAGATCGAGACTGCTGGCTTCTGGTACAATGAGGCTCTGTTTAAGCAGGCTGGCGCAAAGGTTCCTGCCGAATGGAATACCTGGGCGGACTTTGAAGAAGCCGTTCAGATGCTGGTCGCTGGCGGTATCACCCCGTTCGGATTGAATGCCGGCTGGCCCACCAACATTCTGATCACGGGTCGTTTCCAGGCGGATGCCGCTACTCGTGCGTTCTGGGCGAAGGGTGCGGATGTCATGTCCTTTGACGATCCCGCTTTCCGTGAGGTCATGACCTTCATGCAGGAAAAGGTTCTCCAGCAGATCGACTCCTCGAACTTCGGTCCCGGTGGTGATGACGATGAGCAGTATCGCACCGATTTCTTTGATGGCAAGACGGCGATGCTCTTTAACGGTGTTTGGGATGCCGGCGGAAGTGTGGGCTGCATGGCAGGTGCGGAAAACATCAAGCCCGCCAACTTCCCGACAAACGAGCCCGGCAAGCGTGCGTCTATCATGTCCGGCGGCACGGGTCTTGTCGTTTCGAGCGGCCTGACCGAGGCGCAGACGACGGCATGCATTGCGTTCATCAAATACATGACGAGCGAGGAGATCGCCAACAAGATCATTTCCTACGGCATCGGCATGGCGCCTAACACCAATGTGGATTATATGTCTCTAATCGACATGGTGGACGCTCCTGAGGCAAAGCTTCTGGTTTCCGCCTGTCAGCTCTGCATGGCAGCGGACTATCAGGTCCTTGTCCTGGGTAACCAGTTTGGTGATTTTGAGGGTGAAATTCAGGCCAAGTACGCCGGCTTGAAGGACGGTTCAAAGACGGTTGACGATGTGGTAAGCGAGCTCGACGCCGTCATCGCAGCAAAGTGATGCATCCGATTTGAGTTGAAGGGGGCAATTTGCCCCCTTCGCACTCTATCCCGGACAGAGAAAGGATGGTCTCCAATGAAGGCTGGAAGGCTTGAAAACACATGTTCCCGAACGTTGGGGAGTTATAGAAAGGAAGGCTTTATTCTGGCCTTTCTTGCGCCATGCACGATTCTGTTTCTAATCGTTTATGCCTACCCACTGATTACGATTTTTTTGACGTCCTTCTGTTCGTGGAATTATGAGAATTTCACAGCGCCGGAGTTTCTCGGTTGGGAGCACGTCTTTGATAATTATATAAAGCTGTTCCTTTATGACGCGAATTTCAAGATGGCTCTGATAAATTCTCTGAAATGGGTCTCTCTAATGCTGCTGGTACAGGTTCCGTTTACGATTCTGGTTGCCCTTACACTGTCCAGGAAAATGCGCGGCTGGAAATTCGCGCGCAATATGTTCCTGATTCCGAACATCATTTCTACCGCAGCAATCGGTCTGATATTCCTGAATCTTTACAGCCCTGCGCGTGGCATTGTCACAGAGCTATGCAACCTGATCTGGCCCGGCTCGGATGTGAGTGTCCTGTCAAACGCAAAGTATGCATTTTGGGGAATCACATTTACCTTTATTCTTTTCGGCGGATCCAATTGCCTTCTGCTACTGACGCAGATATTCTCTATTGATCCCGCCATTTACGAGTCGGCTCGCATCGAGGGAGCCTCCGACAGTCAAATTGACTTGTATATCACGCTGCCGCTTCTAAGACCGATGATTGGTACGATTTCGGTCATGGCGGCAAACTATGGTTTGCTTCTTTACAATGAAATCGCACTTATCACGTCCGGCGGTCCCGACAACACCACCTATTCGCTGAGTTATTATATTTACAAAACATCCCTCGGCAGCACAAAGCTGAATTTCGCGCGCGGAAACACCGCCGGCGTAATCCAGTTCATTCTCGGAATTGTGATTGTCTGCCTGATTAACCGTGCGTTCCGTTCGGATACATCAGATTAGGAGTAACCGGAATATGAAACTGAACTCTACTTCTTTAATACTCGTGAATGTGCTGCGTTATCTGCTGATAGCGTTTGTACTGACAATCTCCCTGTATCCCATTCTTTGGGTTCTGCTTAACTCCTTTAAGCAGACGCCCGGCGGATTGGGACTCCCGGACACGTGGGTCTTTGACGGGTACATTACAATCTTTACAAAGCTTAATATCGGTCGGTATTTCCTGAACAGTCTGATCGTTACGGTCATATCTACGGTGATCAGCGTCTTTGCTGTATCCCTTGCCGCATATGTGTCTGCGCGAATGTCTTTCAAAGGAAAAAACCTGGTGACCCTGATGTTCGCATCGACGCTTTTCATTCCTTCAATCTCCATCAGCTTCCCGATTTACCGACTGCTTTCCGACATCGGACTCAAGGACACGCTGACCGGCGTTATCTTTGTATATGCAAGTCTTGGCATCGCCGTCACGTTCTTTATCCTACGCAGTTACTTCCTCTCCATTCCGAAGGAAATGGAGGAGGCTGCCATGATGGACGGCTGTGGTTATATCAGCACATATTTCCGTATTATTGTCCCAATTGCGAGGCCCGGTCTTGCAACGGCGGCGATTATGGCGTTTTTGAATAACTGGAATGAATATTACTTTGCATCCATTCTGCTCAAGTCAAAGGAAAACATGACGCTCCCCGCGCTACTTGGACAATTTACTACAGCGTATTCCAAGAATTTGAATGGTATGTTCTCGGCAATCATCTTGATTGTCTTGCCTACCATCGTCATCTTCTGCCTGCTGTCTGAAACATTTGTTAAATCGTTAACGGCTGGCGCAGTGAAAGGATAGTCTTATGATAGAAAGAAAAAAACGGACATTGTGGTTTCAGGCCGCCCGGTTTGGAATGTTCCTGCATTGGGGACTGTATGCCATCCCAGGGCGCGGGGAATGGTACATGAGCGAGGCAAAAATCCCGGCAGATCAATACAAACGCTATATGCGAGAGTTTACGGCAACCGCCTATGACCCCAAGGACTGGGCGCGGCGCGCAAAGCAAGCGGGTATGCAGTATGTGGTGCTGACTGCCAAGCATCATGACGGTTTTTGCTTATTTGACTCCAAGCTGACGGACTATAAAAGCACAAATGCGCCCTGCGGACGCGATCTGGTGCGCGAGTTTGTGGACGCAGTACGCGCAGAGGGGCTTCGCGTGGGGCTGTATTATTCTCTGATCGACTGGCATCATCCGGACTACCCAAAGTACAAGGACATCAACCATCCCATGCGCGGAAACCCGATGTATCTGAATGAAAAAATCGACTTTGATCGCTACCTGACCTATATGCACGGACAGATCGAGGAGCTGGTCACGAATTATGGGAAGATCGACATTCTCTGGTTCGACTATGCCTATGACGAGCTGCGCGGTGAGGCGTGGAGAGCGACGGAGCTGGTGCGGATGGTTCGCCGCCATCAGCCGGATGTCATTATCGATAACCGGCTGGAAACGAGCGGCGAGGGCTTTGGCAGCCTTGTTACGGAGCAGCCCGCGTATTACAGCGGTGATTTTGTAAGTCCCGAGCAAATCCTGCCGCCAGAGGGTATCCGCAATGTCTGCGGTGAGCGCGTTCCTTGGGAGCTTTGCACGACCATGAACAACAACTGGGGCTATAACCCCTACGACACGGACTATAAGCCCGCAGCCATGCTCATCCGAAAGCTGGTCGAGTGCGTCAGCAAGGGCGGCAACATGATTCTGAACGTTGGGCCGGATGCAAACGGCAGGTTCAATCTTGAGAGCTGCCGGCTGCTGGATGACATCGGTGCGTGGTTGGCGGTCAATGGCGAGAGCATCTACGGCTGCGGCAGCGCCGATGTGCCGAAGCCGGACTGGGGCTGGTACACAAAGAAAGATGGCCGCATCTATGCGCATATTCTGGAAAACCCCATCGGGCCGCTGGCGCTGACGGGGCTTGACGCAAAGCGCGTCGGTGCAGTGCGTCGGCTGGCGGATGGCAGCGAGGTGCTGCGCGGGGAAAGCTGGATCACAAACGCTTACGAAAACCTCGCATTTGTTACGCTTGGCACGATCCCGCACTTTACCTATATGCTTCCAGACCCGACTGATACCGTACTGGAGATTGAATACAAGGATGCTTGCCTATGAAGCCAATTTCCGCAATCGTTTTGGTCGCAGATTAGCGCGGAGCGAACGTCTATGCCGCCTATACACTGAAGTTCCCGAACGAACGGAAAAAGCCGGCGTGACAGAGCCGTATCAGGGACAACTGCCCGATGTTCCCGGCAAAGGAACTGGACTGTGAAAAGGAAATTGGCTCGACCGCACCGGGTAAGCTGGCTGACATTATCGTTTGGGATGAAGAACTGAACTGCAAAACGGGTCTCCTGTTGGAAAACGATACAGGAGAAACAACAAGGACATCAATCCGAACCTTGAACCACACAGAGGAGGAATTTGGAATGGCAAAGAATCGTTACGTAGGCAGCTATCCAGTCATCGGCATCCGTCCCATCATCGACGGCCGCAGAGGCCCCATGAAGCTGCGTGAGAGCCTTGAGAGTCAGGTAATGGCCATGGCGGAGGCTGCGAAAAAGCTCTTCGAGGATACCCTTTACTACTCCAACGGCGACCATGTAAAGGTGGTCATAGCCGACTCCACCATTGGCCGCGTGCCGGAATCCGCTGCCTGCGCCGAAAAGTTCCGCAGAGAAGGCGTGTCCATAACCCTCTCCGTCACTCCCTGCTGGTGCTACGGCTCCGAAACCATGGATATGGATCCCATGACGATAAAAGGCGTATGGGGCTTTAACGGCACAGAGCGCCCCGGCGCCGTATACCTCGCCTCCGTACTTGCCACCCATGCCCAGAAGGGGCTTCCGGCCTTCGGCATTTACGGCCACGAGGTACAGGACGCGGATCAGGTCACCGAGATACCTGAGGACGTAAAGGAAAAGCTGCTGCGCTTTGGCAGGGCGGCGGTTGCGGCTGCCACCATGCATGGCAAGAGCTATTTGCAGATAGGCTCCATGTGTATGGGCATAGGCGGCTCCATCATAGATCAGCAGTTTGTGGAGGAATACCTCGGCCTGCGCGTCGAATCCGTCGATGAGGTGGAGATACTCCGCCGCATGGAGGAGGGTATCTATGACCGCGAGGCCTATGAAAAGGCTCTGGCGTGGACGTTCGAGCACTGCAAGGAGGGCCGTGACGACAATCCTGAATCCGTGGAGTTTCTGGGTAAGGAGCGCCGCATAAGGTTTACCGACGAGGAAAAGCGCAGGCAGTGGGAATTTACCATAAAAATGTACTGCATCATAAAGGATCTCATACAAGGAAACCCCAATCTCCCCGAGGAATTCAAGGAGGAGATGGTAGGTCACAACGCCATTGCCGCCGGCTTCCAGGGTCAGAGGCAGTGGACCGATCACTGGCCCAACTGCGACTATCCCGAGGCCGTGCTCAACTCCTCCTTCGACTTTGAAGGCACGAAGGAACCGATGGTCTTTGCGACCGAAAACGACGTGCTCAACGGCCTTGGCATGCTCTTTATGGGGCTGCTGACCAACCGCGCCCAGATCTTCGCCGACGTGCGCACATACTGGTCTCCCGAGGCCACCAAGCGCGTCACCGGCTACGACCTCGAGGGCAAGGCCAAGGACAACGGCGGCATCATACACCTGCTCAACTCCGGCGCGGCCTGTCTCGACGCCTGCGGCGAATGCACCGATGAAGACGGCAACGCCGTCATGAAGCGCTGGTGGGAGGTCACCGACGAGGACATAAAGAAAATGACCGATGCTACCGTATGGTGCGAGGCGGGCTTTGACAACTTCCGCGGCGGCGGCTTCTCCAGCCACTTTGTCACCCGCGCGGAAATGCCCGTCACCATGATCCGTCTGAATCTCGTCAAGGGTCTTGGCCCCGTGCTGCAAATTGCCGAGGGTTGGACGGTAAGGCTGCCCGACGAGGTGACGGATACGCTCATGGAGCGCACCAATCCCACATGGCCCTGCACATGGTTTGCGCCACGCTGCGACGGCAAGGCGGGAAGCCCATTTGAGGACGCCTACTCCGTCATGCAGAACTGGGGAGCCAACCACGGCGCGATCTCCTACGGACACGTCGGCGCGGACCTCATCACGCTCTGCTCCATGCTCCGCATACCCGTATGTATGCACAACGTACCCTCTGAGGATATCTTCCGCCCTGCCGCATGGAACGCCTTCGGCATGGATAAGGAAGGCCAGGACTACCGCGCCTGCGCCGCCTACGGCCCCATGTACAAGAACATAAGGTAATGATCATCTCAAAAAAATGACCGGGACGGTTCATTCCGCCCCGGTCAGGCATATAGAAAGGAACGCGCCATGCTTGAATCCCCTCCCTCATCTTCCCCGGAGCTGCTAAACGCCATACGCGAGGTCTTTCCTCTGGACATCTACACGGATTCCGCGGCGATGCTCATGCAGAAAATGGACTGCGACAAAGAGCTGGGCATATCTATATGGGATAAGTACACGGAATCCGTAGCCCGCCATGACCCGAGGGGTGTGGAGGCCGTGGGATTCCATGCGCGGTTCGATTTTGTGATGAGGCGAGAACCTGCTACTGCGCGCTCCAGTCCGGCGAGACCTCGATATACGCAATTAAGAAAGGTGTAGTGAAACAATATGCGTAACCTACTGGCATTTGACATAGGAGCCAGCAATGGCCGTGCCATACTCGGACAATTTGACGGTGAGCGCATCTCCATGCGGGAGCTGCATCGCTTTGAAAACCACTATGTAGAGCTCAACGGCGTCTGCTACTGGGATCTTCCCTATATTTACAATCAACTCAAGCAGGGCTTCCTCGCCTTCCGCCGGGCGGACATAGGGGCGCTGGATTGCTTCGGCATCGACACATGGGGCGTGGATTACGGTCTGCTGGACAAAAACGGGCATCTTCTCTCAAACCCCCGCGCTTACCGCAACGCCGTGGAGGAGGACTGCGCAGAGGCATGGAAGATGATGGACTTCCCCGTGCTCTTCTCCCATACCGGAATAGGCAACGAGAGCTTCAACACCGCCTATCAGCTTTACCGGCGCAAAAGAGAGGGCGACGCCGCGCTGGAGGCTGCCGAAACCATGCTCTTCATGCCGGATCTGCTTGGGTATTTCCTCACCGGCGAAAAGAAATCCGAATACACCGAAACCACTACCTCTATGCTTTATAACCCCATAAAGCGGGACTGGGACAGGGACATAATGGCGGCCTTCGGCTTGCCGGAAAAGATATTCCCGCCCATAGATATGCCGGGGACGATACGCGGCAGGCTGCGCTCCGATATTGCCCGCGAGTTAGGTATAAACTGCGCCGCTTTTGCAGCGGTCGGCACCCACGATACGGCTTCGGCGGTCGCGGCCATACCCGGCAGCGGCAGCTTTGCCTTCTGCTCCAGCGGCACATGGTCGGTTTTCGGCATGGAGGCTGAGCTTCCGCTGCTCACCGACGAGGTTCGGGATGCGGGCTTCTCCAACGAGGGGAATGTGCAGGGTGGCTTCTGCCCGCTTAAGAACATAATGGGGCTTTGGCTTATACAGGAATGCCGCCGGGAATGGCAGGCGGAGGGAATGTCCCTGAGCTGGGACGAGATAGTGCGTGAGGCAGAGGCAGCGGAGCCCTTCCGCTCCATAATCGACACGGATCATGCCCCCTTCTTCTCCGGCGCTCGCATACGGCAGAAGATACGCCAGTTCTGCGCCGCTACCAACCAGCCCCTACCAGATACGGTGGGTAGGTTTGCCCGCTGCATATATGAATCCCTCGCTCTGAAATATCGCTACACGCTGGAGAAGCTCAGCGAGATAAAGGGGCAGAGCGTAGATAGCCTGAACATTGTCGGCGGGGGGAGCAGGAACCGCCTTTTGAACCAGTTCGCTGCGGACGCGACGGGATGCCGTGTGATAACCGGCCCCATAGAGGGCGCCGCCATGGGCAACCTTCTGGTGCAGGCTATGGCGCTGGGCGACCTTAAGGACATTCACGCGCTGCGAGAAGTCGTGGGTCGTTCGGTGAAGGTGGAAACCTACATGCCTCACCATACCCCGGATTGGGAATCTGCATATCGGAAACTGAAAACTTTCTTATAGGAGCGTTCATTATGAATATTCAATATATCCATCCGGCAGATCAGATCGTCATGTTTATGCAGCGGATCTACGACAAACGGCTCACGACCATGTCCGGCGGGAATCTGTCGATCCGTGATGCAGAGGGGAACATCTGGATCACTCCCGCCAGCATTGACAAAGGCACACTCAGCCGAAAAGATATTATCTGTGTCCGTCCGGACGGAGCCTGTGAAGGATCGCATAAGCCGTCATCCGAATTGCCGTTCCATAGGTCGGTTTATCGTCTGCGCCCGGATCTGAACGCGGTTCTGCACGCACACCCGCCGGCGCTTGTGGCTTTTTCCGTTGTTCGCAAGCTCCCAAATCTTGACCTGATCCCGTCTGTACGACACATATGCAGGGATGTAAAATTTGCAGCCTATGCGGTTCCAGGCAGTCAGGAACTCAGTCTGGAGATCGGAAAGGTATTTGAACAGGGCTGCAATATTGCGCTGTTGGAGAACCACGGCGTTTGCGTTGGCGCGCCGGATATGTTTACCGCCTTTCAGCAGTTTGAAACGCTCAATTATACAGCGGAGCTTGAGGTGCTGGCAGGACAGCTTGGAAATATACGCGCACTCCCGGAAAACGCATACCGCCTGAGTGAAACCGACAGCCACACCAGGCTGGGGGATTTCATTTCTCAATACCGCAGCTCTGCGGAGCTGGCAGCCAGACGCGACATGATTACGCTGATCCGACGCTCCTACAAAATGGATCTGTTTACGGCAACTCATGGCACCTATTCCGTCCGTCTTCCTGACGGGAGCTTCCTTATTACTCCGTTCGGCTTTGATCGTGCTTATCTGGAGGAGGATGATCTGGTTCGCATCAAAGGCGATGCCAAAGAGCTAGGAAAGCTACCGTCCCGCGCCGTTCTGGCGCACCGAAACATTTATCGGGAAAATCCTCAGATCGGGGCGGTGCTTCTTGCGCATCCAGTCCATGCAATGGCGTTTGCCGTCACGGACATGGAATTTGACGCAAGAACAATCCCGGAAAGCTACATTCTCCTGCGCGATGTCAAACGGGTGTTGTATGAAGAACTTTACTTGGATTCAGACAAGCTGGCAGAGGAATTTGATGCCGCGCATCCGGCAGCAATCGTGGAAAATGATTGTGTGATCGTGACCGGAGAATCGCTGCTGCAAGCCTTTGACCGGCTTGAGGTCATGGAACTGACAGCAGCATCCATTCTGAAATCACAGCGGCTTGGCAGGATGGTGCATATCAGCGATGAAGAAGTTGCCGCGTTGAAGAAAGCATATCATCTGGAGGGATGAGGCTTTGATGCGCGTATCAGGCACGATACCATGATATCGAAAAAACAAGACCTGCTTTTTGCCTCAAAACAGCTATGTACGGTTTTCAGATAGACTCTAATTGCCGCTCACCGACACCCTATGTCCCAGAATAGCGCTTCTGCCTACACATATCCCTGGAGTTACCCTCCACGGTATTCTTTTGCCATACGTTGCATTGAGAGATGTATGTATGTTAAATCTGAAATTCTGGATCACGCAAATGTGCAGACCACGCTGCAAATGTATGTGTATCCCTCCACGACCTCCAAACGGGACGCTATGGAAGCTGCCAGTATGCGGGCAGGAATTGCAAAAAATTTTTTATTTCTGTAAACTTGGCTTTTCCTCTTGACAAATCCCGGTAGGCGGTGTTATTATAGCGCCACAGTCAGTTAGCGAACATACATTCGTATTTCTGATAGCAGGCATTCTCACGGAGGAGGTCATATGGCAGCACCAATCCTGTCCAGAGAGGATATCGAGCAAATTGCCGGGAGAGTTCTTTCCATCTACACCGAGGCATATGTACCGGAAAGGCATCTGTGCTATCAGGTCAACCCGGAGGAACTGGCCGATGTGTTGGGTCTGGAGGTCGATTACCAGATCCCGTCTCTGGATGGGAGCATCCTGGGCGTTACGTCGCCGGACGAACAGTACGTACCAGTGTACTATGATGGCGAGGAATGCTATTATTACCTCGACGGAAACACCATCCTGATCGACGCACGGCTGTGCGCCTCTCCCAAGACTGTCGGCAGGAAAAACTACACGCTGGCGCACGAGATCGCCCACCAGATTCTCTACAAGGCGTTTCCTGATGCCTACGGCCCAGCCCGCCGTCTGATGTGCGACTACCGCCGCACACCGGAAAGCCGCCGGAAAGTCACCGACTGGACAGAATGGCAGGCCGACGCCCTCGCCGCAGCTCTGCTGATGCCGAAGGACGCGGTTCTGGACGGGATGTTCCTCGCCGGACTGGGAGAGCATATCGGCACGCTTTCCAGAAAATACACGCCCAATAAGTATGACAACTTTTGCTGGTTAGCGGGATTATTGGGCGTCTCCAAGTCAGCGCTTGCGTTCCGCATGGAGCATCTGGGGCTGCTGGATAAAAACCTTCTTTATAAACAATAGCGAGGAGCGGTGAACATATGGAAACAAATTCTGGACAGGAGATGCGTGTGGCCGTAAAATGCAAGGTTTGTCAGCGTGTCATTTTTTACAAGACAACGCCGCTCTCAGGCAAGATAGAACTGAAATGTCCGAAATGCCACCAGATCACAAATATCAATCTCGCCTACCGGCGCAGTAAAACGCCGCTGTTTTACCGCCGTTCAACGAGGCAGCCGTCCGTGACTTTTTTTTAATATTCCATCATAGCACCGAGCAACGGGGTATGCGGTCAATGACCGCATAATGAAACACCACCAAATAGCCGGGCATGAAAAACGATGAGTAACAGGCTTACTCTACCGTTTTCATGCCCGGCTTTTATTTTTATCAGCAAACAAATTTACATATCTAAAGCCTGAGTGATCATCAGGGCCGAGGATACAGGAGTACATTCTGAATTTTAGAATGTATTTTCAGTACCCTTATTTCGTTGCGCCTAAATGCAGCGATAAAGCCCTGACTTTCCTGTGTCCTCCCCTGCACCCAGCAGAAAGGAACAGGAAAATGCAGTTTAATCAAAAAGCATTCGGGGAAAGGGTACGCAATGCCCGAAAGAGTTGCGGATTTACGCAGGAAGCACTGGCAAACTCATTGAACACTTCCAGAGAATTTATCACGCGGATAGAGACCGGGAAGAATGTCTGTTCGTTTGAACTTCTGATTAACATAGCAGAACTGCTCAATTGCTCCACAGACTACCTACTGCTGGGTAAGGAATCAGAGCGTGAAAATCTTCGGGATGAGCTGCGCCAAATCTCAATAGAACTATCTTCTTTTGTCAACAGGCTCTGATTGTGACCAACGGCTTCCCTGATTGTGACAAGGTGGTTCCTAAAAAAGAGCCTTGCTTTCCTATAAAATAATTACAAACAGAACGAATGTTCTGAGTGCGTAGCTTGACAATTGAATACCATTCACCAGATACATTACCGTGCAGAGAGCTATCAGGGAAACACGCCGAGACTTCCTTTCGGGAATAGCGATAAATGCTACTCTGGAATGCTGGATTGCAACCAGCAAAGCGATGAACCTGCACAGGGACAATGATACTTCCGTAATTCGCGGCCCGGTCATAATGAAGGCGGGGAGGTTAGATTCCTATGGAGCAGCCCAGCAAGCAGCCGTTTGGTGATTTCCCACTTCTCAGGGCGTCGAGGACAAATATGAGAATACGCTTTATGAATTACGAGCTGCCATGGCTTTGCTGTGGCAGTCTCTTACATATGTTCCATATGTCATCCAAATGGATGGAATTTCAATACAGGAGGCGATGCCTATGATTGTTTCAACCTTTCCCCGGTTCACAAATTCATAAAGTCAAGAAAGGATCACACTACAATGCTGTTTACCAAACTTCGTAAGCCGCTGGCGTTGGTGCTTGTATTTTTGATGTTCTTCAGTATGGTGCCCTTCGGCTATGCGGCTGAAATGCCTTCTTCGCAATTTGAATCTGGTGTAGATCCTCCTACCGAAGAATCCCTGCCTGAAGATGATGTTTCCCTCACAGAACCAACGATCGCCAGTTCAGAGCCTGATCCCGATTCGGTTCCGGAAGATACTATCCCGGAAACAGAACCTGAACCGGTAACAGGAAGATCTGAACCATCTGCAGAAGATGTTCCCCAGGATGGTCCTGGCATAATGGGGTTGTCACCCGGCGATAGTTCGACCTGGGCTATCGGCAGCACTCAGAGCAGCATTATGCTATTCGACTTTGCCGATAACGGAAACTATACCACGGTTTTGAATAGTCAGGTAACTTGTGCTTACAAGCCCAATGGCTCCGGCACCACCCGGACGGCGTACATCAAAAACCTGGGCTGGCACTTTGCACGGTATGGCGGTGTGCCCTATCCCGACGATCCGCTGTACTGTATTGAGCCTTGGCGCAGCTACGCAGCCAGCACCTCCGGCAACTCCGTTGACCGGGATGTGACCCTGGACGGCAGCGGCAGCACAACCGGCAGCAATGTATGGTACGCCCTGCCCGCCGCACGACGGGAAGCCATTGGCCTGATCCTGCTGTACAGCAACCAGATGTGGAATCACTCTATCAGCGTGACCACCGCATCCAAAGCCAACAACCCCAATGTGCCCCTGCGAATCGCCACCCAGTTCCTGATCTATGAAATTGTCTGCGGACTGCGTGACCCCAGCACATTTACCCTCAACTCCACCAACGAGTGCGGCACCGCTGGCGATATCTTCTACAATGCTGGTGTGGCATCGGTCACAAACTTCGCCAGCAATTATAACATCCTGGTGTCCAACATTCAGGCTGCAAAGAAGATTCCCAGCTTCACAAGCTCATCCAGCGGCAGCGCACCTACCATCAACTTGACGGGAGAAGAAACCAGCGTCTACGACAGCAACGGCGTTCTCTCCAACTTCTCTTTCACAGACGGAAATGGAGCGGAGTTCTATAAGAGCGGCAGCACTCTGTACATCACCCAGACCGGCACGATTTCTTCCTCTACTGTTTTCAAGGCGACCCGGTATCTGCCCTCCGCTGCCAACTCCACCTATAACATTTGGTATATGTCGGGTTCCAGTTATCAGACAACGGTATCCCTCGCCAGCGCTTCCAGTGGCAATCTCAATGCCTATTTCAAGCTGAAAGCCCCTGATCCGGGAACAATCAGCCTGACGAAAACCACAGAGGACGGCAAGAATCTTGCTAGCTGGCAGTTTGGAATCTACTCCAATTCTGCCTGCACCACGCTGGTTTCTGGTCCGCACAGCACCAACACCAGCGGTAAAATTTCCGTCACCGGGCTTACCCCTGGCACCTACTATGTCAAGGAAATCGGACACATGGACAGCGCAATCAATGCCCTTTACTACTGCTCCAGTACCAACCCACAGACGGTAACTGTAACCGCAGGCGGCACCGCGACAGTCAGCTTCACAAACAAGCTGAACACCGGCAGCGTGAAGCTGATTAAGTCCACGAACACGGGTGCAAACCTGAGTGGCTGGCAGATCGGGCTGTATACGGATGCCGACTGCTCCAACGCTGTGGCTGGCTCTCCCTTTGTCACCGGAGCAGATGGCACGGTAACGGCTGCGGGCTTACAGAAGGGAACCTACTATGCGAAAGAGATTCCTACGGACGATCCCTTTTGGGAGTTTGACACCGCTGTGAAGTCTGTAACGGTTGCAGTCGGTCAGACCGCAGAAGTCACCTTCACCAACACCCATTACGGACGCATTGAGTTCAGGAAAACTACAAACACCGGCAATCAGCTTGGCGGCTGGACATTCCGGGTGAGAGATTCCGAGGGCAACTCCTACGGAGACTTCACCACCGATGACAATGGCTATGCCTGCACCGAGAATCTTCCGTTAGGTCGGTACACGGTTGTAGAGCTGCCCACTGAGGACAATTACTGGCTGACAGAGCTGGGCTTCCATGATGTGACCGTAAAAGCTGGTGAAACCACCGTGGACACATGGCTCAACAAGGAGCAGGGCTTGGCTTGGTTTTACAAAAAGACCAATACCGGGCAGTCCGTGGAGGGTTGGCACATCACTGTCTATTCGGATGAAGCCTGCACCCAGAAAGTCGGCACCCTTATTACCAATGCGGACGGTAAGGCGGGCTACTACCTTGACCCCGGCACCTATTGGGCGAAGGAAACCGGCGACGAACACGGACGCTTTGAGGACGAATACTGGATGGTGGATGAAACTGTCCAGAGATTTGAAATCAAGCCCCATGAGGATGTATCCATCACCTTCACCAATGTTCAGTATGGCAGGCTGAAAATCACCAAGACCGTGGAGGGCGGCGGCTCTGTAGAGGGTTGGCAGTTCAAGATCACCGATGCAGAAGGAAAGGTTCTGGACAGTTCTCCCTTTGCCACCGATGAGGACGGCTTTATTCTGACCGGGAATCTGCTGCCCGGAACTTACACCGTGGAAGAACTACTCCCGGAAGACAGTCTGTACGAGTGCAAGGGGGATAACCCCCAGACCGTCACCATCACTCAGGGTGAAATTGCCGAGGTAGCCTTTGTCAATGCGCTGCGCACCGGCAAGGTGACTGTGGAGAAGATCGACATTACCGGAAGCCCTCTGGCTGGAGCCACCTTCCGGCTGGAATGGAGCACGGAGGGTTCCCTGTGGTATCCCGTAACCTACTCCGAAAGCATCGTCCGAGGCGGTTGCTCCAATCCCGATGTAACGGACGGGAGCCTGACCACCGGGGCGGACGGTATTCTGGAATGGGACAACCTCTATCCGGGACTACAGTATCGCCTGACCGAAACCAAAGCCCCAGATGGATACAATCTTCTGGATGGAACTGCCTTTGAGGGAGAATTTGCCGCTGACAATATGACTGTCAGCCTGCGAGTGGTAAATACCAGGACCTATACACTTCCCAAGACCGGTTCTTCCGGACTTCGTCTTTTCCCAGTTTTCGCACTGATTCCGACTTTTACCTGTTCTTCCGGCCTTGCGCTTTCCATTCTTCATAAAAGGAGATCGTAAATGAAACACTCCCACATTTTTGCCAGAGATCATCCTCTGGCTATTTTCATTCCACAAACAAAAACAAAATGACTTCAAGAGAGGACAATTACAATGAAATCTATCAAAAAGCTTTTTGCAATGGGCCTTGCCGTGATGATGGCTCTTTCTATTCCTTTTTCCGTGTCTGCCGCCGAGCTGGAGGATGCCCCCATTGATGAATCCAGAACCGGCTCCCTGACCATCTACAAGTACGATCTCACCAATGCCGAAAAGGACAGCGCTTGGGATTCCTCCTATGTGTCCACCGGCGTGTTCGACCAGACCGGCGTGAACGATGTGCTGGGCGGCAGTGGTGCCGCTCTGGGCAATGGCGAAACCGGCTACGGCTACGCCATCAAGGGCGTGGAGTTCAGCTATATTCAGGTTGCGGATATTGTCCAGTTCTCCGAGCCTGAAAATGACAGCCGCAACGACAGCCATGTGGAAGTGCTGTACGCCATCGACAAGACCAAGGGCGCGGACTTCCTGAAAGCACTGAACCTGGCAGATGGCGCACAGCGCTACACCAACGCCGATGCTCTGGATTCCACCAAATATTACTATCAGTCCGATGTGCTGATCGACGCTCTGGCTGCGGCTCTGGAATCCAATTCCACTGTGGTTAAGAACGCTCTGGAAGCCTACATCTCCGCAAACGGCGGCGCTGCCATGCCGCTGACCGATGCCTACGGCAAGACCAAGGCAGAAAACCTGAATCTGGGTCTGTATCTGGTCGTGGAAACCAAGGTTCCCGAAATGGTCGTGTCCACCACCGATCCCTTTCTGGTATCCGTGCCCATGACCTCCGTGAACGGCACCAACGCCACAGACGGCGGCACCCGCTGGATTTATGACATTACCCTGTATCCCAAGAACCTGACCGGCATCCCTTCTCTGGAAAAGACCCTGCGGGAGAACAAGAACGACACAGGCAAGACTGACACCTATGCCCACACCGGCACCGCTTCCGCCGGTGATACCATCGACTACCAGATCATTTCCACCCTGCCTTCCATCACCTCCGAAAGCACCTTCCTGTCCTGCTACACCTTTGTGGATACCCTGTCCAAGGGTATGACCTACAACAAGGGCGATGTGGTTCTGGAGTTCTTCACGGACGCTGCCTGCACCGATTCCGTTGCCAAGTGGACGGAGGCTGACGGAAAGTTCACCGTAGCCTACAACACCACCGATGCCGGGGAATCCGTTATGACTATTGAGATGTCCGCTGACGGTCTGAAGGAAATCAACACCTCCAAGGCCGTTTACACCGAGGCCAGCATGGTCAATTCCGGCTATTCCGACTGCACTCTGCGCATTACCTACGCTGCCAAGATGGACAGCAGCGCCGATGTGGTTTTCGGTGATACCGGCAACGACAACAAGGTTGTCCTGACCTGGAAACGCAGCTCCCAGAATTACTATGACACCCTGGTGGATGACTGCCATGTGTTCAGCTATGGTATTGATCTGACCAAGCTGTTCTCTGACGGCAAGGGCGATTTCTCCAAGGTGGAGTTCCTGATCCAGAACAAGACCGACAACTATTTTGTAAAAGCCGAACTGAATGAGGACGAGGGCGTTTACTATGTGGTGGATCATGTGACCGACAAGGCGGATGCCACCCATTTTGTCCCCGTCAAGACCGCCGATTCCAAGGGTAAGATCATCCTCAAGGGTCTGGAAGATGACACCTACACCATGACCGAGGTGCGCACCGACAGCGGCTATGTTATGCTGAAACAGGGTATCGATGTGGTCATTTCCAAGACGGAAACCACCGGCCTGTGCGACATCTATGAATCCGATGTACTGGGCCTGATCCAGAATGACCCCCGGTATGCCGAAATCATCAAGGACACCGGTGATCTCAAAAATATGCCCCAGAAACATCTGGAACACAAGCTGATGACCGCTTCCGCTACCGTGGACGGCAAGAAGGTCAACATGGTGGAAGACAACGGCAGCGTGAATGCAGAAGCGCCCCTGACCGTTGTGAATACCCGCGGCTTTGACCTGCCCAAGACCGGTGATCACGGTACCTGGATGTATAGCATCGGAGGCGTGCTTCTGATGGCTGTTGCTGCAAGTGCCATGTTCTTTGCTCTTCGCAAGAAGGGTTCCGTCAACTAACCTTTTTCATCTGTCCCGGAGGGAAACCTCCGGGACACTATTTTGGAGGTACATATCTCGTGAAACACAAAACAATCATCATTGTAGCCGCAATCCTTATCTTTTTTCTCTCTTTGGGGATAACGCTGTACCCACTCATTAGTAATTATGTAAACCAAAAGTACGCTTCGACCATCTACACCAAGTATGAGGAGATGATTCAAAATGTTGACGAAACAGAATTACAGGAAGCCCGCAGTCTTGCGCAGTCTTACAACCAAGCGCTGGCACCGGTATCCTCCTATGACAAGGAAGGTATTTCGGAGGCCAGCCACAACTACGATTCCCTCTTGAACCTGGGTGGGAACGGCATTATGGGTTACATCGAAATCCCCTGTATTCAGGTAAATCTGCCGATCTACCATGGCACGGACACCGAGACATTGGAACGAGGCGTGGGGCATCTGCTGGGCAGTTCACTTCCTGTAGGCGGCTCCAGCACCCACGCAGTATTATCCGGGCACTCCGGCATGGCAGGACAGAAGATGTTTACCGACCTGCTTCAGATGAAAACCGGCGACATCTTCTATCTCCATGTGTTGGGAGAAACCCTTGCCTACGAAGTGGACAGCCTGAATACGGTGCTGCCCCATGACACCAGCCTGTTGGGCATTACAGGCGGTTCTGATCTATGTACGCTTATCACCTGTACGCCGATTGCAGTCAATTCCCACAGGCTTCTGGTTACCGGTCACCGGATTCCCTTTGAAGCTGCAAAGGAAATGGTGGAGGAAGCCCAGCAGGAGGATACCGAAGTTGAATCTACTTGGGAACAGGAATATCTGCGGGGGCTGTATATCGCCATCGCGGTTGTTCTGATTTTCTTCCTCATCTGCATTGTGGTGGCACTACTGGGGAGAAACAACGATGCGTAAACGAATAGCATTGTTTTTTCTCTTACTCATATTTCTTACCGGGTGCCTGATATCTCTATTTCCCGTAATCAATGAGCTGCTGTACCGTGAAAAGATGAAAACCACCGTGTCTGAGTTCCAGTCCAATACAGAACATCAGCCGCCTGTGATCATTCTGCCATCTGGTGATACAGAAACCACAGAATACACGCCTGCTACCCATCCGGAGCTATGGGAGGATATCCAACAATACAACAGGCGGCTGTTTCAAAGCCGACAGGAAGGCATAAATGGCCTTGAGAGCCTGGAAGAAGCATGCTTCAGACTTTCAGACTACGGTATCACCGGCGAAGTGTTTGGCGTTCTTTCGATTCCGGCTCTTGATCTGGAGATGCCAGTGTACCTTGGTGCATCCAGCCAGAATATGGCTCTGGGAGCAGCCCAACTGGGGCAGACCAGTGTTCCAGTGGGAGGGAAGAACACAAACACGGTTATCGCGGGGCATCGGGGTTGGAATGGCGCAGATTACTTTCGGTACATTACCGAGCTGGTGCCGGGAGACCGCATCACGATAACCAATCTATGGGAAACCCTGGAATATGCCGTTGTTGGCACAAGGATTATCTCGCCGGATGATGTGGATGCCATCAAAATCCAGCCCGACAAAGATATGATTACGCTCTTTACCTGCCATCCCTATGCGTCCGGTGGGCGGCAGCGGTATCTTGTGTTTTGCGAAAGAATAAACAACGAAATCAGAAAGGATGATTCAAAATGATCAATCACTACCACTTTGCCGGAGGCGGCTGCAATGAAAATGTTCGTACCATGGGCTTTCCCGTACTGATTGTGAACATTGAGGCAACCGTTCCCTCTGTGCCCCAGAATCAGAAGGAGACCACCAATTTGACCAACAAAGAAAAAAACAGAGCCTCGGTATACTGTCTGTGTCCAAAGTGCCGGGCCATGTTCTTCAGTGCCAAGAAGTTCTATATCACACGGGTTGACCCTTATCAGGTCGAAAAAGATGACTGCACTTTCTGCCAGACCGGTGCCGGATTCGACTACCGCGTTGTTCCCAGAAACCCCCGCGGCAATCACAATGGAGGTTACCATGACTGAGAAAAGAATGGCAGGAGAGTACGAGATCGTTCAGGCAATTTCCGTCGGCCCTACGGAGATTGTTCTGGGTTATTCTCCTGAGAATGCAGACCTTCCCTACATGACCGCGTTCTGTACCCAAAATGAATTGTTTACCGCATACCAGCACTGCATTGCGGATGACAGCTATCCCCATATTCTGGGCATTTTCTCTGAGCGCATGACAGACGCCGTCAAAGAATTGGAACGCCAGTTATCCGCTGAAAACACAGCAGCAGTGGACAACAGGCCCTACAACCAGCAGAAATGCCTGAGTATCGAGCAATGCAGTCTGATATCTTATGCTGACGATCTTCATCAGAAGGTGGTTATCATTAAGCCGGATGTTTTGAAACCGGAATACCAGCTGGCCACCAGGCAGCTTTATCTATGTACCGGAGGATTTGGCGCTTCCCCCAATAGCCGCGGGTCTGCCTGCTTCTGCACCAATCTATTTACCGGGAAGCACAGCCGTTTTGAACGCAGCGACATTCTTGCCACGCTTGAGGCTGATGCAGTACCCAAGTGGGCACAAGAGAAGCTCTGCAAGGCACTTCAATCCCAGCAAAAGAAGGAAAAGGTGAAGGAGGAAACGCGATAATGGATTTCTCAATCAGAACTGCAACCCCGGCAGAGCAGATGTATGCCTACAGCCAAAGCAGTCAGATAGAAGGTCAAACCGGCTGCATCGGACATCTCCGAGCTGACTTCGATTCGGATGGAAACAGCTTTTATTCCTCCTGGGCCGACCACAACGCAAGCCTGAAGGATCAGGCGTTCAAGGATGAATTCGATCATCTGATAAACACGCTGCGTGGTTTGGAGGGGGTAGAGGCCTCACAGCCAGAGAACAAGGCAATTCTTAGAGACAGAGCAGTGCTCACTTCGTACTGCTATCGGCACCCGGACAGCAAGAAACCAGGTTTCTACGGCAGAGAGCTGACTCTCAGAGCCGATACGCAGAAACACGCTTACATTCTCCGCCTCAATCCTAAAAAAGGCGATTACAATCTGTACTGCTACTGCTATCGCAAGGACTGGTTTGACCGGCACCTGAATAACGCGGAGAAGGGAATCCGCTTTATTGATCCGAACTACAAAGAGCTTTTTCGGATAGAAGATGGTGACAGAATTCGGTACTTTACAAACAGCGGAGAGCCCCGACATTTGATTTGTCGCTACATTGACGACTACCATTTTGAGGCAACCAGCGATCGGGGGAAGAACCTGTACCACATCTGCGAGTTTGCAGAACAGTATCAAAACCAAGGCTGTCACGGCATCATTCCGCTGCGGCAGTCGCTCCCGGAGAGCTGTTTCAGTACGCTGGGGACCACCGGGGAGCTGATTGTCATCACCAAGGGCGAAAAAGGTTACTCGCCCACGGATGTATATCCGCAGAACACTTCCCCAAAAGAAGGTGCAGCTGCTCTGAATGCTGCCAATGACGTGACCAAAGCGCAGGAAGCGGCAATGGTGGCTGGTTCCATGTTCGGCTGGGAGACGCCTGCTGCAAATCCCAAGAATTACGATGCCCTCGGGCAGCCAATCAAAAACCAACGGCGTTCCCACGCTGCGGAACGATAGAAAGGAAGCACAATGGATACCACACCTCAGAAGTATCACCGTGGTGATATTTATTACGCAAATCTCGAACCGCATCTGGGCTGTGAACAGGGCGGCATCCGCCCTGTTCTGGTGGTTCAGAACGATGTCGGCAATAAGCACTCCAAAACGATCATTGTGTCGGCCCTGACGAGCAGGACGGCCACCAAAGCGAAGCTGCCCACCCATGTGTTCTTAGACCACATCCCCGGAATGTACGCGAGAATCCCATCTCTCGTCCTGCTGGAGCAGATTCACACACTTGACAAATCCCGCTTATTGGGCTATATCGGCTCGCTCTCCGATTCCCAAATGAAACAGGTCAACACCGCACTGAAATGCAGTCTTGAATTATGACAAACCAGCTGGGCAGAGGCTACCTGCCCAGCTTTATACATAGATTTTTGAGGAGGTTTTCCCGATGGAAGAAATCACAGCTACATATACTCAGCTCTTTCAAAACTACCCCGATGTCGTTTCCACCCTGCAATTATGCGAAATGCTCGGTGTCAGTGAGCGTACAGTATATCGACTCCTGGTGACCAACCAGATAAAGCACTTCAAGGTCGGCAGGGCTTATCGTATCCCGAAGGTGAGTGTATTTGCCTTCATGGAAAGTGAGTGCAGGGGTTGACAAACTTGCCGGAATTTACTGCTGATGATACCATATAGCCATGCAAAAGACCACAATGCTAATGAACAGGAGGAACGCATATGGTTACAGGTCATTTAAGAGAGCAGAACGGCTATTTTCAGATGATTCTGACATGGAAAGATGCCACTGGAAAGCGGCGGAGCAAGTCCATCAGTACCGGACTCACCGTTAAGGGAAACAAGAAGCGGGCAGAGAAAATGCTCATGAAAGCCCGTTCCGAGTTTAACCCGGACAATCTCGCTGTCAACAAGGGAATGCTGTTCACCGATTTCCTTGGTAAATGGCTCAATGACAAGGTTACAGATATTCCCGCAGAGGAGTATTCCAACTTTGCCTACTATGTAAAATCGAACATCGCGCCTTACTTTTCTGCACACAATGCAAAGGTCACGGAAATCACCGATCAGGAGCTGATTGCATACTTCGAAACCGAACGCTTGCAAAACGGCACCGGTAACAAAGCCTTGCTGTCAATCAATCGCACGATCTGTACAGCGCTGGACTATGCCGTAACCATCGGCTGGAGATCTGACAATCCAGCGCATGACATCAATCCGTGCCTGATGAGCACCACCCCGTATTTTACTGATTTTCTGCGGGATTGGCTTAAGTTGATGAAAACCCAAGTAAAAATCACCACATACTCGGCGTATGAAAAAACAATCCTGCACAAAGTGATTCCGTATTTTGATAATCATCTCCCCAAGATTCGTCTTGATGCTGTATCTGCAAAGCATATCCAGGATTACTACAACTACGAACTGGAAGTGAACCATGTAACGGCAAATACGGTGAAACACCGCCATGCAAATATCCACAAGGCGTTTGCCTATGCCTACAAAACAGATTTGATACAGTCAAATCCAGCCGACAAGGTGGAACTGCCAAAGATAGAGAAATATTCAGGACAGTTCTATAATCAGAAGCAAATTGAAAACCTTATCCGTGTTGTTAAGGGCGACCCCATTGAATTTGGCGTCATTACTGCATCTTTTTATGGCCTTCGCCGCAGCGAGGTGCTCGGACTGAAGTGGGATGCCATTGATTTTGAAAACAAGACAATCACAATCCGTCATACTGTCCACGAAGTGACGATAGACGGCAAAACCAGGATTGTGGCTTCCGATACAACGAAAACCAAATCCAGCTATCGGTCGCTGCCTCTTGTAAAGCCTTTTGAGGAAATTCTATTGAAAATGAAACGGGAACAAGAAGAAAATAAGAGGCTGTGTGGCCGCTGTTATTGTCAGGATTACCTTGATTACATCTATGTCAATCAGATAGGTGAAATCGTCAAGCCGGGTTTCGTGACTGCACACTTCTCCGCTGTTCTCAAAGCAAATAACCTGCCACATATCAGATTCCATGATCTTCGTCATAGCTGCGCTTCACTTCTGTTCGCTCAGGGAGTGAGTTTGAAAGAGATTCAGGCATGGCTTGGTCATAGCACAATCGGAACGACAGCCAATATCTATACCCATCTGGACGAAAACAACAAGCTGTCTTCTGCCAATGCCATCATCGCAATCCAACCCGAAATGTAAAAATCTCAGAGCAGAAAAACTGCTCTGAGATCAAGAAAATGGTGCCGCTAACCGGACTCGAACCGGTACTGAATCACTTCAGGTGGATTTTAAGTCCACTATGTCTACCATTCCATCATAGCGGCGTATTCAATCCCTTCAAATGAAGGGATATGAAGTTGGAGGGATGTTTTGGAGGGATGCTCCAAAAATTGGAAAAATATTTTTCAGAAAGTCCGCAGTTCTCTAGCACTTTCGGGAACAGGTGCGTGGTTCGGGACACGGGATTTTAAGTCTGCTATGTCTACCATTCCATCATAGCGGCGTATTCAATCCCTCCAATGGAGGGATGTGAAAGTTGGAGGGATGTTTTGGAGGGATGCTCCAAAAATCGGGAAGTTATTTTTCAGAAAGTCCGCAGTTCTCTAGCACTTTCGGGAACAGGTGCGTGGTTCGGGACGCGAGATTTTAAGTCTCGGGTGTCTGCCTATTCCACCACAGCGGCATAATTCCCCCGTTATGGGGGATATGAAAGTATAAGGCAAATGCCAATACCTCGATATAACGTATGGTAGCATATTTTCCGCCAACCGTCAAGTGTTACAGCTGATCGAGATTCAGCGTGAAGGCTTGCAGGCAGTTGTCAAGGAACCATTCCAGCTCCGGCCGGTTCATGGCTCTCAAGGCGTCCAGGGTCTGCTGCGACGCGGAGTCGAATTCCGTGTTGCCCGCCTTCTGCTCCTCCAGACACTTGATGTGGGCGGACAGCTTGTCCGCGGCCTTGACGAAGGGTTCCAGCTCCGCGTCGTCCTCCAGAATATAATGGGTGTAGCTGGAGCGCAGCTCGGCCGGAAGCATGTCCAGCAGACGGTTGCCCGCAATGCGCTCCACCTCTTTGTAGGCGGTCTTGATGTCCGGATTGTAGTATTTGATGGGCGTGGGCAGGTCGCCGGTGAGAATTTCCGAAGCGTCGTGGTACAGCGCCGCCACGGCGCAGCGGTCGGGGTTGGGGGCGGGGAGGTTCAGAATGTCCCGGCGGATCAGCGCCAGGGCGTGAGCCAGCACCGCGGTCATGTGGCTGTGCTCGGAAATGTTTTCGGAAAAGGTGTTGCGCATCAGACCCCAGCGGGTTATATAGCGCATACGGCCCATGAGAGCGTAAAATTCATTTGCCATGGATGATCTCCTCTATGTCCGCGACCAACTGCGCGGGGGATTCGCAGAAATGCTTCGCGCCGACTGCTTCCATGCAGGCTCTGTCCCGGAAGCCCCAGAGAACGCTGAGACAGGGGACACCGGCGTTGCTCGCCGTCAGAACGTCCACGTCGCTGTCGCCAACGTAGATGCACGTCTCGGCGCCGATGGACGCCATGGCCTTGTACACCATGTCCGCGGCGGGCTTGCGGGGGCAGTCGGGGCTTTCTCCACGGGCGTAAATGCCGGGGAAAATGTCGGCGCAGAGGGTTTTTACCGCCGCGTCCGGCTTGTTGGAAACAATGGCGAGGGGGTAGCGCGCCCCAAGGGCGGCCAGCGCTTCCGGAATGCCCGCGTAGGGCTTGGTCTTGATCTGGCAGTGGGCGCTGTAATAGGACTGGAACGCGGTCAGCACCGGGGCGGGGTCTGCGCCCTCCGGGACGGCCTGAGCGATGAGCCGGGCAGCGCCGTTGCCGACAAACTGACGGATTTCCTCCACCGTGCGCGGAGAATAGCCGAAGGACGCAAGAACGTGGTTGACGCTGTCGGCAAGGTCTGCCAGCGTGTCCAGAAGGGTGCCGTCCAAATCGAATAAAATACCTGTTTTCATCATAATCCTCTGTTTTTCAGTACCCGGATGTCGTTTCCCACGAAGGTCAGCCGCTGGAAATCGCCGTGGAGCCGGGACGCGATCTGGGGGGAGTAGCGGCGGCTCAGCTCGTCCACATTCAGGTTGGTGGAGATGACCATGGGCTTGACGGCCATCATTCTGTCGTTGAGCAGGCTGTACAGCGCGGCCGTGACGAATTGTCCGGGCATCTCCGTTCCGAGATCGTCCAGAATCAGAAGATCGCAGTTTGTCAGCTTGGCCGCTTCCCGGCGGGTGTCCTCGCTGGGGGCGAATTTGGCCTGCTCCAGCTTGGAGAACAGGTGGTTGGAGGTTTCATAGACCACGCTGTAGCCCCGGTCGGTCACTGTTCGGGCAATGCACGCCGACAGGAAGGTTTTTCCAAGACCCGTTCCGCCGATAAATAGGAGATTTCCCGCGTTGGGCGTGAAGGTCGCGGCATACCGGCGGCAAATGTTCAGCGTCCGCTCCATAATGGTGCGGGGGCTTGCGCCGTATTTAGGATCAACGGCGTCGGGATAATAGTCCAGGCGAAATTGGCTGAAGGTCTCCCGGCTGCTGGACAGCACGGAAATTTCCTTTTTCTGCTCCTGACGGCAAAGCTCGCTCAGGCACTCGCACATGGTAGTGCCCACATAGCCGCTGCCGCCGCATTTGTCACAAATGGGGCTTTCGTCCAAGAAGCCATCCTCAAAGTTCGCCGCGGCCAGCGCCGCCCGCTCCCGCTGCAAGCCCAGGTTTTCCTGCCGCGCCTGTTCCAG
>ERZ791802.586-NODE-586-length-35457-cov-6.913592_pt1 | contig 35457 bp, 29 predicted proteins | sample MGYA00510308_ERZ791802 | MGnify/ENA primary metagenome ERZ791802 (study PRJEB30046, sample SAMN00792028) | human gut metagenome | study: EMG produced TPA metagenomics assembly of the A metagenome-wide association study of gut microbiota in type 2...
CGGCGGCCAGCAATGCAGCCGCCGTCCCGGCGAAAAATCGTCTCATCTTTTCTCACCCGCGGCTATTGTGTCCCGGTTTGGGACAAACTATGCGCCGCGGATGCGCAAACAGGTCAGTCTTTCTTCTTGGAATCGAGATAGGCGGTAAGCTTGTCCAGCGTGTCCGGAACCATTTCCACGATTCGGTCTGCGGTGGTGTTGGCAGGCTCCGCCACGGGCATCATGCGCACATTGCCGTCCTTGACGATCAGGAAACAGATGGGCGTCACCTTAACGCCGCCGCCCACGCCGCCGCCAAAGGGGTTGTCGCCGGCAGTTGTCTTTTTGGTAAAGTCGGAGCCGCCGCCGCCAAAGCCGACACTGACCTTGGACACGGGGATGATCGTCACCCCGTCCGGCGTGGAGATGGGTTCGCCGATGACGGAGTTTACGTCCACCATCTCGCGGATTTTCTGAATGGTACTTTCAAGCATATTGGGAATCTGGCTCATGGGTAGCACCGCCTTTTCGTTTTTTCTGAAGTTTTAGAAATTCTTTCAGCGCCCGGATGCCGTACACGATGGCAAGACCCAGAAGTCTTCCCAGGGTAACGGTCAAGTCCAGCCGCGCAATGACCAGTGTTTCGGACGCGGTAAAGTCGCACTCGACCTCCACATCCCGTTTTTTTATCACGAACAGCCGTTCCAGCCGGGGCATCAGATTGCCCACCGCTGCCCAAGCCCTTCCGTAATTGACCGCAAGGTCGCAGGGGTCGCCCCCTGCCAGTATCAGCTTCAGCTCCAGGCGGTTCACCCGCAGCTTCCGCCAGAAAGCTCCCAGAAAGTTCAGCGCGACCTTCCCCAATGGCAAAAAGTCCCGCAAACTGCCGCCTTTTTCTTTCCTGTCCGCCGGAGGTTCCTGTTTGGGGGGCTGTGGCGGCTTTGGGAGGGATTCTTCCTCGCTTCCGGGCTGCTTGTCCGTTTTTGGAGGAGGCTTCGGCTTTTTCTCCTTCTTTTTTCGAGGGAACAGGGTCAGCCGGACAGGGCCTGCAATGACCCGCAGCAGCGCCCCCTCCCCGCCGTACCGGGCGCTGACGCCCAAGGGCAGGATTCCCAGAAGGAATACCACGCCCAGCACAATCCACCAGCCCATTATGCTTCCTCCCCGGCGGGGGGCTGTTCGGGCAGCTCCACCGGCTCGCCGAAGGTGATCTTTTCGATGGGGGGCAGCTCCTCCAGGGAGCTGAGCCCGAAGGTGCGCAGGAAATCCGGCGTCGTTTTATACTGAATCGGACGTCCCGGGACATTCAGACGTCCCGCCTCCTCGATGAGCTTCTTATTGAGCAGCGCCGCCACGGAATAGGCGCTGTCCACCCCGCGAATCTGCTCCACCATGGCCTTTGTCGCCGGCTGGTAGTAGGCGACGATGGTCAGGGTTTCCAGCTGGGAGGAAGAAAGCTTCGGGGGCTTTCTTGTTTCCAGCGCCTTCGTCACATAGTCTGCCATTTCTCCGGAGGATACCATCTGGTAGCCCTTTTCCAGCTTGAGAATGCGGATTCCCCGGCGCTCAAAGGCGTATTTGTCCGCCAGATCGTCGGCTGCCTTTTCCACATCCGACGCATCCGTTTCCAGCGCGGCGGCGAGTCTTCCGATATCGATACGCTCGCCCGCGGCAAAGAGAATGGCCTCAATGGCACGCTGCAGCTGTTCCGATTCCATCAGGTCATCTCCTCTCTTGGATGCTTGTCCAGCAGACGGACGTTGGGGTTCTCCCCGCCGGGGTCGTCCTCCAGCGTCACGGAGTTTGTTTTACACAAATCCAGAATGGCAAGAAAGGTCGCCACCACCTCGGAGCGGCTCCGGCTGCCCCGGAACAGATTCTTTAATCGCTCCACGCCCCGCAGCAGCAGCTGACGCAGCACCTCGCCGGTTTTCCGGCCGATGGGGTACGGCTCTTTTCCCACGATGCCCCGGAAATTCGCCGTGGGCGGGGGCAGCTGGCGCTGACTGCGCTCGGCAATGATGTCCAGCGCCCGCAGCAGGTCGATCACGTCGTGCTGATAGCGGTAGCCCTGCTCTCTGCGCAGAGGCTCCGGCTCCTTGGTAAACAGGCCCCGGCCGATCTCGTTTCTCGGCTCCAGCACCGTCACGGCCTGCCGGATCTGCTCCATGGCCTCCTTGCGCTTGCGCTCCACCAGCGACTGGCGCAGCAGGTCCAGCTCGCTTTCCGCCTCGGCCTGTTCCGCCGCCGACAGGAGCATTTTGGTCTTGATCAGCATCAGGTGGGACGCCATGGTGATGAACTCGCTGGCAATTTCCATGTCCATCCGCTTCATTTCATCCAGATAACCCAGATACTGCTCCAGGATCGCGGAAATGGACACATCCTGAATTTCGATTTTATTCTTGCTCAGCAGCTCAAAAATAACATCCAGCGGCCCCTCAAAATCCTCCAGCACGTCGGATTTGGTATGGACGATGCCCTCCAGACGGTATTGCGGTTCTCCCATAGCGGCTTCCTTTGCTAAAACACAAACTTATAAACATTATAGCATTCTTTTCCCCCGTTCGCAACCCTAATATTCCATTAACTTTCACGAACTTTCTTTCAGAAAATATTGCAATTTTCGATTTTATGTGGTATCATGTTTGTAACCGGAATTCGGAGGGATGAGAAGTGGCAAAACGGAATCGTTATCGTGAGATGGAGAGCTTGATGACCAAGGTCATTGTTGGCGACGCGCTGGTATTTGTGCTGTATTTGATTTTCGCCGGTCTTGGCTTGACCGTGGTGAAGGTGGCTGCCGCCATTATCGCCATTCTTGGTTCCCTTTTAGGCCTGGGCTGGCTGGTCATCACCGGCGAGTTCTCCCGCCGCCGGAGTCTGTGGATGGTAACGGGCTTTATCGCAATTGTTCTGTGCGTGCTGGTGTCCCTGCTTCTTGGCTATCCCGGCCCTGCGCCTACTGTGTAATTTACATCTGAAAAAGCGGCAGCTTCGGCTGCCGCTTTTTATGTTAGGAAATTATCTGTAGAACGTATTCCCCCCGATAAATTCCCGCACCAGACTGGTGGGGGGGATTTCGTCGTCCACATCCGCTTCCTGAATGTAGTTGAGGATTTTGACGATGTTGCGCACCTCGTCGTAGCACTCGTCCTCCGGCTGAACCGCGGTGAGCAGGGGGAAAATGTGTTTTTTCAGCACCGCCAGCTCATACAGCGTGGAACTGTTGAAAATCACGTCGGCGTTCTCCTGATAGGGGAAAATCCACCGCTTTTCCCCCCGCTGGACGCTGTCCCACATGGAGAGCGTATGCTGCACCGACGCCCCCCGGGTTTCGTAGTCCCGGACGATGCGCCGCAGGAGCCGCAGATAGCTGGTGGGAATGCGGTTGTGATTGTCCAGGTTCAATGGCAGCAGCGGGCTGACGTAAAGGCGGAAAATCAGCTTCTTGTCCACGCTTTCCGGGAGCATGGCGGGGTTCAGGCCGTGAAGCCCCTCCACAATGATGACGGAATCCGCTTCCAGACGCAGCCGTTTGCCCCGCCACTCCCGCTTCCCGGTGAGGAAGTTGAAGGACGGAAGCTCCACTTCCCCGCCCGCCAGCAGCGATGCCATGTCCTCCCGGAACAGGGCGCAGTCGATGGTGTTGATATGCTCCAAATCCAGCTTCCCGTCGGGGCCGGGGGCGATTTTGTCCCGGTCGATGTAATAGTCGTCCAGGCTCATGAGGATGGGCTTTTTCCCGTGGACGCGGAGCTGGGTAGCAAGGCGGTTCGCCGAGGTCGTCTTGCCCGAGGAACTGGGGCCTGCCAGCAGCACGGCCTTTGCCCCCCGCTGGCACACCTGATCGGCCACCTGGGAAAACCGCTTCTCGTGCAGGGCTTCGTTGACACGGATCAACTCCCGGATGCGTCCGGAATTCGTCAGGTCGTTGAGGTCTGCCACCGTCTGGCACTCCATCAGCTCGCCCCAGCGCTCGCCCTCGTTATAAACGCTGAAAAAGTTGGGCATGGGCGGCACCTTGGCGCAGATTTCCGGATTGCCGTCGTCCGGGTAGACGAACACGAAGCCGCCGTCCGCCGGAAGAATGTCCCACACCGTCAGATACCCGGTGGAGGGCATCATCTCGCCGTAGTAATAGTCGGCGAAATCTCCGTAGGCGTACTCGTCGAAATAGTCAGCCGTCCGCCAGGATAGGAGCCTTGCCTTGTCGGTCTGCCCCTCCTGCCGGAACCGGTCGATAGCCTGCTGCAATTTTACCCGGCGGCGAATCAGGGGAATGTCCTGCTCCACCAATTCCCTTACCCGCGCCTTCAGGGTCGAAGCGGAAAAATCCCTTGCCCCCGCAACGCTGATGTACACACTGGAGCCAAGGGTACAGGTCATTTTTGCCGTTGCCTCCGGCCACAGCTGCCCCATGGCCAGGAAAATGGCAAACTGCGCCGTGCGGATATAGCACTCCTTGCCCGCAGGGTCGGCGTAGCGGAGCAGACGGATTTCGCCGTTGGACGCCGCCATTGCCCGGCGCATGGACTGGCGGTCGGCCTCCGCTTCTTTTTGCCGCACGGGAATATAATTTAATGTAAAGACCTCACCGGCGATTTTCGCGGCAAGGGGTCTTTTTGTCAGGGCGCTTCCGTCCAGCCCCAGCTGCTTCACCAGCTCCAACAGGCTCTGTCCCGGCTGGGGCAGCACCTTCCGTCCATCCATTGTCAAATCCATAACTGTTACCTCCTTGGGGAAATTGCACAAATTGCACAAAACGCGTGCTATATTATAGCACACGTTTATGTTTTCTGCAAGATTTATTTTGATCTCGCCTTGCACCGCCGCAGGAGCAGGTATCCCACTACGCCGACGATCAGCAGCGCCGCCATCCATGCCGGTCTTGTCCAGGCGGGAGTGGTGACGAAAATGGCCGTGGGGCCGTCCGCGCCGCCGATGATGCCGATGGCCGCCGCACTCCCGCTCTGCACAAGCTCACGGCGCAGAATGAAATAGCCGATCAGGGAAACGAAGCCGTCGTACAGCAGCCGCACGCCTCCGATCGCCGCGATTCCCAGAAACAGGAAGCGCCAGGGGCTTTTCCGGTAGGCATAGTCCTTCATCTGCTCGTTCAGGTTGGCGGCCGCTCTCGCCGGGGTGTCAAGCTCGGCGTAGATTTCCTCGTCGGTCTGGCCTGCCTCCCGGCGGGCGGCTATGGAGCTTTGAAAGTCGCTCATGACCCTGACCTTTATCTTGAGGGGCAGATTCAGCCGCCGTTCCACCGCGTTCACATATTTCTTCATTTTCTTTTCCGCCTGGGTCATGGTTCTTGTCCTCCCTGCAAAATAGCGTTTACCGTATTCTTAAATTCCCGCCAGACCCACTGACGGCGAAGATTCTCCGCCCGCCCGGCCTCTGTGGCTTCGTAAATTTTCTTCGGTGCCGCGCGCCCCTCCCCGGTTGACCATTGGGAGCGGATCATGCCGTCGTCCTCCAGGCGGTACAAAATCGGGTACAGCGTCCCTTCCTTCAGGGAAAACCGCCCCTGGGAGGACAGTTTCAGCTCCGACAGCAGCTCATAGCCGTAGGCCGGCTTCTCGCAGATCAGCTTCAGCACCAGCATTTCCAGCACGCCCTTTTTTAATTGCTGGGCAAATCTGTCCTCCATCGGCTCCCCTCCTATTTAGTATTGCTAAGTATTTGTAATATAGCATTCTTTCCCGGTTTTGTCAAGCAGCAAAAAGGACTTGCTTATTTTCGGCAAGTCCTTTTTCGCTATCCCAGCTTCGTCAGTGTGGTTCCCGGATAATAGTGCGCCAGAATTTCCGGGCAGGTGCTTCCGGTGACCGCCATGGCGTCCGCGCCGTACTGGCTCATGCCCACCCGGTGGCCGTAGCCTCTGGTGGTGATGATGACGGTGTCCTCGGTGGTGGATATGGAAAACGCCGTGGAGCGCAGACCCAGCAAAGAACGAAGCTCCGTTCCCCTGTAGCTCATCCCGCCGATGACAATGGTATCAACGCCGCCGCCATCGGTATAGGTCACATCCCGGAACCAGCCTCCGGGGCTGCCGCTGAGGGTAACGCCCAGGGCATCCTGAAAGGCTTCCGCCGAAAAGCGCACCGTATCCGTGTAATGCACCGCCTTTTCCTCCCCGGGACTGGCCACGGCCTGCAAATAGGGAAATTCCGTCCCCCACACCGCCGCGGCGTCCTCGGTGCTGCCGCCGGAGCAGGAAAAATACGTTGCTTCGATCAGCTCCCCCTCGTAGGTCAGCACCCAGCCGGAGGCTGCGGCCACGGCGGCGCGCACCTTTTCCAGACCTTCCTCCGTGCCGCCCTGAGACAGATAGTCCTCATCTCCGATGTAGCCCTGACAGCACGCGCTGCGGGTGCATACGGAACAGTCCCCGTGCTTGCCCCCGGTCTCCCAGGCCTTCCGGGCATAGGTTCTCGCAACCACCGACTGGGCTTCCAGCGCTTCGTCTTCAAAGGACACCGGCATTTCCGCCAGCACCACCCCGACGAGGTAGCTGTCCATATCCATCTGGGAAACCGTCCCGTCCTCCTGCCTGACCAGCACGGGAAGCCGCACGGTCTCATGCACTGTGTGCTGCCCCGTCGTCTCCGGCGTTGTCTCCGTCGAGACTTCCGTCTTTCGCGCCGCAATGCTCAGCACGATCCCCGGCACCACCAGCCCCATGACGGCGGCGGTCAGAATGTCCTTTGCCAATGTTCTCATCGGTATCCCCTCCCGGAGATATGGTAGCACAGTGGGAGGAAAGAATGCTGTCAGAACGTACACAGAGAAATGCAGTCCGCTGATAATGAGTAGGTCGCATCCGATAGTTATACTATTTCCTGATTAAAATCTTAATTTTAATCAGGAAGGCATCGCCTGAAGGCGCTGCCTGTTTTGTGATTTATAAGGAAAAAATCACAAAACAAGTCTCATAGGAACTCCATGCCCTTCAGGCAATTAAAATCTTTTTTAAAGATTTTAATTGGAGTTCAGTATTAACGGGCACAGCGGGTCTGTTCTTGTGTAATTGAATGACGGCACCCCTTGCCTCTCCCTTTGGGAGAGGTGGCTGAGCGAAGCGAAGACGGAGAGGGTAAATAAGGGTGCAATGCCCTCTCAGTCACCTGCGGTGACAGCTCTCCCAGAGGGAGAGCCAAGGGGGCTGTACCCGGCGCAAGAAATGGAGCGTATCTGTACCGATACGCTCCATTAACTATTTTACGACCACCCGCCAAAAACCTGAGAGCTACACTGGGGGTTAGAAAAGGCAATTCAGTTGCTTCTATTGTGGCAGGAACCGCACGCGGCACAGCCAGCGCAGTTGCCGCCGCAGGAGGACTTTCCCTGTTTTTTATCGCGCATCATACTGCGGATAATCAGGGCAACCGCTGCCAGCAGGAGCAGGCTGATGAGAATTGTACCGATATTCGTGCTGATCCATTGCAGCATAAAAATCACTCCATTTCAAACAATTGCAGCTTGGAGCCAGGCAGTTTGCCTAGCTCCGAAACGATCAGACTTTCGAGAGCTTGGTAGCTTCCTTGTAGGGCTTGAACAGCATGTAGAGCATACCCGCCAGAGCAGCCAGAGCGAAGATTAGGCCGATCACATTGGTGTGTCCGACGAACAGGTTGCCGAACTGATTGATCATCAGGGCGATGATGTAAGCGAAGCCGCACTGATAGCCGATGGCGAACCAGGTCCACTTGGCGTTGTTCATCTCACGCTTGATGGCGCCGATGGCCGCGAAGCAGGGGGCGCACAGCAGGTTGAACACCAGGAAGGAATAACCGGTAATGCCGTTGAAAGCATTGGCAAGGTTCTGATACACGGTTCCGTCTCCGCCGCCGTACAGGATGCCCAGCGTACCGACGATGTTTTCCTTGGCGACCAGGCCGGTGATGGAAGCGACAGCCGCCTGCCAGTTGCCCCAGCCCAGAGGCTTGAACACCCAGGCCAGCACGCCGCCGATGGCAGCCAGGATGGAGTAGTCGATCTCCTCCTCGCCCAGCATCCGGAAGGTGCCGTCAACGAAGCCGAAGTAAGTGGTGAACCACACAAAGATGGTGGACAGCAGGATGATGGTGCCGGCCTTCTTGATGAAGCTCCAGCCCCGCTCCCACATGCTGCGCAGGACGTTAACTACGGTGGGCATATGGTAAGCGGGCAGCTCCATAACGAAGGGAGCAGGCTCACCGGCGAACATCCTGGTCTTCTTCAGCATAATGCCGGAGACAACGATGGCAGCCATGCCGATGAAGTAAGCGGAGGTTGCGACCCATGCACTGCCGCCGAACAGGGCGCCCGCAATCATGGCAATGAAGGGAACCTTCGCACCGCAGGGGATAAAGGTGGTGGTCATAATGGTCATCCGGCGGTCACGCTCGTTTTCAATGGTACGGGAGGCCATGATGCCGGGAACGCCGCAGCCGGTGCCCACCAGCATGGGGATGAAGCTCTTGCCGGACAGGCCGAATTTCCGGAAGATACGGTCGAGGACGAACGCGATACGGGCCATGTAGCCGCAGGCTTCCAGGAAGGCCAGCAGCAGGAACAGCACCAGCATCTGAGGCACGAAGCCCAGAACCGCGCCGACACCGGCCACGATGCCGTCCAGAATCAGGCCGCTGAGCCATTCCGCCGCGTTGGCCTTTTCCAGCAGATTGCCGATCAGAACGGGGATACCGGGTACCCACACGCCGTAGTTCGCGGGGTCAGGCTCTTCGCCGTAGCTGTCCAGAGTCGCAACGGCTTTCTTGTAGTCAGCCAGGGAAGCGGTCTCCTCGGTGATCTCCAGAGTCTCCTCATCCTCGACTTCGTAGGGGAAGTCGCCGGTGGGAGCAGTGCCGTTTTCTTCCACATAGGCGTCATAGCCGTCTACGATCAGGGACGCCTCGTTATATGCATCAGCGTCTTCGTTGTATTTGGCGGAGCCGATGCCGAACAGGTGCCAGCCGTCGCCGAACAGGCCGTCGTTTGCCCAGTCGGTAGCGGCAGCGCCAACGCCGACCATGGCGATGTAGTAAACCAGGAACATGACGACCGCGAAGATGGGCAGGCCCAGCCAGCGGTTGGTCACGATCTTATCGATCTTATCGGAGGTGGTCAGCTGACCGGCGGAGTGCTTCTTGTAGCAGCGCTTGATGACCTCGCCGATGTACACGTAACGCTCGTTGGTGATGATGCTCTCGGCGTCGTCGTCCAGCTCCTTCTCGGCAGCGGCGATGTCGGCCTCGATGTGGGACATGGTGTCCTTGGTCAGGTTCAGCTTCTGCATCACCTTGTCGTCCCGCTCGAAGATCTTGATGGCGTACCAGCGCTGCTGCTCCTCGGGCAGGCCGTGAACGGTGGCCTCCTCGATGTGGGCAATGGCATGCTCCACAGGGCCGGAGAAGGTGTGCATGGGAACGGTCTTGCCGTTCTTCGCGGCGTCGATGGCGGCTTCCGCAGCGGCCATAACGCCGTCGCCCTTCAGGGCGGAAATTTCAACGACCTTGCAGCCCAGTGCCTGGGATAGCTCGGAAATGTTGATCTTGTCGCCGTTCTTGCGGACAATATCCATCATATTGATGGCGATGACCACGGGGATACCCAGCTCGGTCAGCTGGGTGGTTAAGTACAGGTTCCGCTCCAGGTTGGTGCCGTCGATGATATTCAGGATGGCGTCGGGCCGCTCCTCGATCAGGTAATTCCGGGCGACCACTTCCTCCATGGTGTACGGAGACAGAGAATAAATGCCGGGCAGGTCGGTGATGGTGACGTCGGAATGCTTCTTCAGCTTGCCTTCCTTCTTCTCCACCGTGACGCCGGGCCAGTTGCCCACGAACTGGTTGGAACCGGTGAGGGCATTGAACAGAGTCGTTTTGCCGCTGTTGGGGTTGCCCGCAAGGGCAATTCTGATATCCATGATACGCTCCTTCTGTTAGTGTTGGCTAACCTTTTATCAAATAAATTTCCCTGAGGTTTACTCGATTTCGATCATCTCGGCGTCAGCCTTCCGGATCGACAGCTCGTAGCCGCGGACGTTGACCTCCACCGGATCGCCCAGGGGAGCAACCTTCCGCACGTAAACGGTGACGCCCTTGGTAATGCCCATATCCATGATTCTGCGCTTGACAGCGCCCTCGCCGTGGAGCCTCACCACAGTAACGGTGTCGCCAATCTTTGCCTGCTTCAGTGTTTTCATACCGATTCCTCCTTCTTTCCTCGTTAAACCATGATTTTCTGTGCCATTTCCTGGCTGATGGCTATCCGGGATTCCTTCACCTTGACGATGACATTGCCGCTCATCGTGTTGATGACCGACACCACCCCGCCGACGACGAAGCCCAGATTCTCCAGATGCTGTTTGACTTCCGGCTTTCCGCCGATCCGCTTGATGACGTATTCCTCGCCGGTATCCGCAACCGTAAGCGGCATGGAGAACACCCTCTTTTTCTGAGCCTACAAATTAGCTATCGCTAACCCATTGGCGTTAATATAGGTTAGCTCTCGCTAACCTCCTGTATAATAGCCCACCTTAAACAATTTGTCAAGTGATTTTTAAGGATTTTTTCATTTTGTCAAAGTATGACAAATCCTGCCGGGAAACGCCGATGGAAACCTGTCAGAATGTGGGATTACGGCGGTCGGTTTCCCTTCGGGGAAACCGACCATCCCCCATCATAGTCTGTCGTGAATGAACTGGAGCATACAGTCCTTCAGACTCTGCATACCGTCTGTCAGCTTCATTTTGCGGCTGGTGCCCATGCCCAGCTCCCGCAGCCTTGGCGGCTCCACGGGAACGCACAGCACATCGTCCGTCCTGCCCCGGATCATCAGCTCCGTCATCATGGTGACACCCAGCCCGTGTCCCACCATCCGGATGACCGTCTCGTCGTCCACCCGGGAAACGCTGGCGTTGAGCTTCACGCCCACGGAGGCCATGGCCGCGTTGACGTCAATGTCAAATCTGCCGTAGGGCATCAGGAAGTCCTGCCCGGAAAATTCCTCCAATGGGAAGGTTGTGCGGCCGTTGAGGGGGTAGTCCTTGGGGAGAATCGCATACATTTTTTCATTGTACAAGGGCGTCCAGTCGCAGAAGCTGTAGTTCTGCCGGCTGGCGAAGATCACGTCGGTCTGGCCGCTTTCCAGCAGCTCATAGGGTTCCAGGGCGTTATCCACCATCCGAAGGTCAACGCTGACCTCCGGGCAGACGCGCTTATAGCGGTAAAGCAGCTCCGGCATCCAGTGCATGGCGATGCTGGCGTAGGCCGCAATGCGGATGACCTCCTTTTTCTGCTCGGAAATGGAATTGATCTGGTTTTCCAGGTTGGCATTGGCCTGCAAAAATTCCCGGATGGCAGGCATGAGCTGCCGCCCCTGGGGGCTGAGCTGGATGCCGTTGTGGTCGCGCTGCAACAGAGAAAAGCCCACCTCCCGTTCCAGCGCGTCCATCATGTGGGTCAGTCCTGACTGGGTATAGCCCACCACCTCCGACGCTTTGGTAAAGCTGCCAAGATCAATCGCCGTCATGAGAATTTCCAGTTTCTTGCTGTCCATAGACCGCACTCCATTTCATATCTATTACATTTTCTAATACCCCTATTATAAACATGGACTTCTCAGAATGCAAGAGGAATGTTAGAATTGTGACAAACAGAAGGAGGCAGAATAAAATGCAGAAACATCTTACTTTCAAGCAGAAAATCCTGGTGGCCGGAACGCTGTTCGGCATGTTCTTCGGCGCCGGCAATCTGATTTTCCCCGTTCATCTCGGTCAGCTTGCCGGACGGAACGTCATCCCCGCCATGATCGGCTTTATCATCACGGCGGTCGGTATCCCGATCATGGGCGTAGCCGCCATCGGCAACACCCACTCCGACGGCTTGCAGCAGCTGTCCAACAAGGTCGGCAAGGGCTACGGCTACGTCTTCTCCTGCCTGCTCTACCTGACCATCGGCCCCGGCTTCGCCATTCCCAGATGCGCGACCACCTCTTTCACCGTAGGCGTTGCCCCCATGCTGGGTGCTGGCGCGTCCGAGTCCATTGCCCTGCTGATTTTCTCCGTGATTTTCTTCGCCATCGTGCTGATTTTGTCCCTGCGCCCCGGCGAGATCACCGTCTGGATTGGTAAGGTCATCACCCCCATCTTTCTGGTCTTCCTCGCCATTCTGGTGGTGACGGCGCTGATCAATCCCTCCACCTCCGTTTCCGACGTGGAGCCTGCCGCCGGTTATCAGACCGGGGCGCTTTCTCTGGGCTTCATTGAGGGCTATAACACCATGGACGCCATTGCCGGTCTGGCCTTCGGCATCGTGGTCATCGACATCATCCGCTCCATGGGCGTTACCGACGATTCCGACGTGGCAAAGGACGTTCTGTCCTCCGGCCTGCTCACCAGCATCCCCATGATCGTGATTTACGTCACCACCATTCTCATGGGCACCCAGTCCAGAGGTCTGTTTGAAACCTCCGAAAACGGCGGCATCGCCCTGGCGCAGATCTCCGGCCACTATCTGGGACGGGCGGGCAGTCTCGTTCTGGCGGTCACCATCACCTGCGCCTGCCTGAAAACCGCCATTGGCCTCGTCACCAGCTGTTCGGACGCTTTCTCCCGCATGTTCCCCAAGGGACTTTCCTACCGCGCCTGGGCAGTGATATTCACCGTACTTTCCTTCCTGATCTCCAATTTCGGTCTGTCCAAGATCATCAACTATTCCCTGCCGCTGCTGCTGTTCCTGTACCCGCTGGCGATCACCCTGATTCTGCTGGCGCTGTTCGGGAATCTGTTCCATCACGACCGGGCTGTCTATGTCAGCGTCACGGCCTTCACCTGCATCGCCGCCCTGTTCGATCTGGCCAAGGCGCTGCCCGCGAATCTGAAAACCGCCCTTCATCTGGACGGCGCGGTCGGCCTTGCGGAGAAGATTCTCCCCTTCTTCGACATCAGCCTGGGCTGGGTTCTCCCCGCCTTTGTGGGTCTCGTCCTGGGTCTGGTTATTCACTTTGCGAAAAAGCAGAAGGTCGCCTGATGCTTACATAAAAATGTGCCGGAGCTTCCGCTCCGGCACGTTTTGCGTTTTGTCAATGTGCAAACTGGCTCTGATACAATTTGGCATAGAAGCCGTTCTTCGCAAGCAGCTCCTCATGCTTTCCCTGCTCCACGATGTGTCCGTCCCGCATGACGAGAATCCTGTCCGCTTCCCGGATGGTGGACAGGCGGTGGGCGACGATAAAGCTGGTACGCCCGCGCATCATGGTGTCAAACGCCTTCTGAATCCTGATCTCCGTCCGGGTGTCAATGGAGGACGTTGCCTCGTCCAGAAACAGCATGGGCGGCAGACACAGCATCACCCGGGCTATGCACAGCAGCTGCTTCTGTCCCTGAGAAAGGCTGCCGCCGGATTCTCCGATGACGGTATCGTAGCCCTGGGGCAGACGCAGGATGAAGCTGTGGGCGTGAGCCTGCTTTGCGGCGGCGACGATCTCTTCGTCGCTTGCTTCAGGCTTGCCCATGGCGATGTTCTCCCGAATCGTCCCGGCCTTCAGCCAGGTGTCCTGAAGCACCATGCCCACGCTCCGGCGCAGCTCGCCCCGGTTCATTTTCTGGGTGTTTACTCCGTCCAGAAGGATTTCGCCCCCGTCCGGGTCGTAAAACCGCATGAGAAGGTTAATGAACGTGGTCTTTCCGCAGCCCGTGGGGCCGACGATGGCCACCCGCTGGCCGGGCTTGACGGACAGGTTGAAATTCCCAATCAGTGGCTTGTCCGGCGTGTAGGAGAAACGCAGGTTCTTGATTTCCACCGCGCCCTCCACCTTCTCGGGGCGTTCCGGATGCTCCGGCTCCGGTGTCCGCGCCGGGGCTTCGATCAGCTCGAACACCCGCCCCGCGCAGGCCAGGGCATTTTGCAGCTCCGTCACCACGCCGGAAATCTCGTTAAAGGGCTTGGTATACTGGTTGGCGTAGTTCAGGAAGCTGGTAAGATTGCCCACGGTGATGCCGCCGGAAATGGCGATCAGCGCACCGCTCAGGCCCACGCCCGCATACACCACGGAGTTGACGAACCGGGTGCTGGGGTTTACCAGAGACGAGAAGAAAATTGCCCGCAGAGACGCCTTTTGCAGCCGTCCGTTGATCTCGTCGAACTGCTCCATGGACGCCTTTTCATGACCGAAGGCCTGCACCACCTTGATATTGCCGATGGTCTCGTCGATCAGACCGGTCTGCTCACCACGGGTAACAGACTGGAGCTTGAACATGGAATACGTCCGGGTGGCAATGAAATTCGCAACCAGCAGCGACAGCGGCGTGATGCACACCACCACCAGGGCAATGCCCCAGTGAATGCGGACCATAAAAACAAGCGTTCCCAGAATGGTCATCACGCCGGTAAACAGCTGGGTAAAGCCCATGAGCAGTCCGTCGGCAAAGGTGTCCACGTCAGCGGTCACCCGGCTGACCACGTCGCCCTGGGGCTGCTTATCGAGATAGGAAAGGGGCAGCACCTGAATGTGCCGGAAAGCTTCGTTCCGGATGTCCCGGGTGACGCCGTAGGTCATGTGGTTGTTGATCTGATTCATGAGCCACTGCGCCAGCGCCGCCACGGCGGCGCAAACCGCCACGTTGCGCAGATAACCCCACATGGCGGTAAAATCCACCCGTCCGGCGTCCACAATGCAGTCAATGGCATTGCCCACCAGAATAGGGATATACAGGCTCATGACCACGTACAGCGTTGCCAGCAGCAGCGACGCGACCAGCCCCACCCAATAGCGCCGGATGCGGCGCAGTACCTTCCGCAGGATCGCCATCTGATTAGCCATTTTGCACCGCCTCCTTGGGGAACTGGGAATAGTAAATCTCCTGATAAACCGGGCAGGAGGCCAGAAGCTCGTCGTGGGTACCCTTGCCCGCCAGAATGCCATCGTCCAGCACCAGAATTTTGTCTGCGTACCGCACGGACGCCGCTCTCTGGGAGACAATGAAGGTCGTGGGCGGATTTTCCATTCTGCGGATGGCCATACGCAGCTGGGCATCGGTGGCGTAGTCCAGCGCGGACGCGCTGTCGTCCAGAATCAGGATGCGGGGCTTCCGCACCAACGCCCGGGCGATGGTCAGGCGCTGACGCTGACCGCCGGAGAAGTTGACGCCCCCCTGCTCTACAGGCGCGTCCAGTTGGTTATCCTTGCCCTCGACCACTTCTTTCGCCTGAGCTATGGTCAGCGCTTCCCACAGTTCGTCATCCGTGGCGCTGGCATTGCCCCAGAGCAGATTCTGCCGGATGGTGCCCTTGAACAGCACCGCCTTCTGGGGAACAACGCCGATGGCCTGCCGCAGGGACGTCAGGTCATACGCCCCCGCCTCCACACCGTCCAGCAGCACCTTTCCTCCGGCTGCGTCATAGAGCCTTGGAATCAGGTTCACCAAAGTCGTCTTGCCGGAACCGGTGCCGCCGATGATGCCGATGGTCTGCCCCGGCTGGGCGGTAAAGGAAATATGCTCCAGGGAGGGGCTTCCCGCGCCGTCATACCGGGCGGTCACATCCCGGAATTCCACCTGTCCCTTCAAATCCGCAGCCGTGCGGGTACCGTTTTCCTGGCCGGGTTCCAGCTCCAGCACGGACGCCACCCGGTTCCCACAGGCGACAGCCTTGGTGATGGTGATGATCAGATTTGCCATCTTGATCAGCTCCACCAGAATCTGGGACATATAATTGTAAAGGGCGATAACCAGGCCCTGGGTCAGCACGCCGCTTTCCACCTTCAACGCGCCCACATGCACCAGCAGCACCACCGCCAGATTGATGACCACGTAAGTCACAGGGTTCATCAGGGCGGAAATCCGTCCCGCGGACAGCTGCTTGCGGGTCATGTCCTCCGTTTTTTCCTCAAAGGAAGCAACCTCCGCGTCCTCCTTGCAGAAAGCCCGCAGCACCCGGACGCCGGTCAGATTCTGCCGGGACGCGGACGTCACGCCGTCAAGGGACGCCTGCACCCGCCGGTACATGGGCATGGTGATCAGCATAATGCCGAAGACGATGATGCACAGCACCGGAATGACCCCGGCGAACACCAACGCCGCCTGAAAATCGATGGTAAAGGCCATGATCATGGCCCCGAACACCACGAAGGGCGAGCGCAGCAACAGACGCAGCGTCAGATTCACGCCGTTCTGCACCTGATTGATATCGGAGGTCATCCGGGTAATCATGGTGGAGGCGCCCAGCTTGTCGATCTGGCTGTAGCTTAAATTCAGAATATGCTCCAGCACCGTATGCCGCAGCCGTGTGGAAAAGCCCACCGCCGCCACGGCGGAAAAATACTGTGCCGTCACCGAGCTGGCAAGCCCCACGATGCCCAGTCCGATCATGACGGCGCACATTTTCACAATGTAGCCCCGGTCGCCGCTGCCGATGCCCTGATCCACGATGCTTGCCACAACCAGCGGCACCAGCAGCTCAAACGTGGCCTCCAGCAGCTTGAACAGCGGCCCGAGAACGCACTCTTTTTCATAGCCCTTCAGATATTTGAGAAGTTTTTTCATACGCTCACCCCATAACGGCGTCATTATAGCATCCTTTTTGCCGGAAAGCAATGGTATATCCCGTAAAACGGAAGGATTTGTCAGCGCCGCCCCTGTACCTGCGCCGGGGAAATCGGCGACTTGCCTGAAAAAGCAGTTGACATTTCCGCCGATTCCGGATATAATGAATGGGCTAAAGAAATGCTAGTGTAGCACAGTCGGTAGTGCATCTCACTCGTAATGAGAAGGTCGCCTGTTCGAGTCAGGTCACTAGCTCCATTAAAACCGACGTTTTCACCATGAAAACGTCGGTTTTCCTAACTTTTTAGGGTGGTTTAGAAGGGCCTAAAATTGGCTTGGCGTTAATTTGGCGTTATTTTTTTGAAGGATTTAAATTTTTGAAAAATCGGGATTTTGAAAAAACGGATTTTCCGAACTTTTTTGAAGTGATTTGTTTTTGAGGAAAAATAGACGCAACGGGACAGGGAAAAATGATTATTCCACAAACTCGGAGAATACTGAACTTTTTTGGCTGCTTTTGATTCAATGATAACATGACGATTTCGGATGAAACCACAACTTTTCAGAAGATACCAAAAGTTGCTGAGCGCACCATTATTTGGCGTTATTTTCTATGATGGAAAGCTGGTTTCAGTGCCTCAATCATAAAACAAAGCAGGTAGGACATGGAATCCGACCTGCTTTGTTTTATACCGGAGTCATTATGCTCCGGTTTTGCAGAGCATGCCTGTATCGTCCGTTCTGTTGTGTCCTCTGGTCTTGACAATATATGGCCGTTCAATGTAGTCCAGGAATGCCGCCGCCTGTTCCGGGGTGAGGAATTCCAGCTTATCCGCTGCCCGTTCCCCCACGGTTTGGACTTTATCCATAGGGTTCTTCCCTATCGTTTCCCATTCCGTGGCGGTTCTCAGGACGGAGGAAAGCACGTCCTGCGTTTTCTTGATTGTTGCACGGGAATATCCACCGGGCTTTCCGTCCCGCCTTGCGCCGTCTTTTGTCATGCCGACAAAGAAACCGTTCAGAACAGCGGGGCGCAATTCTGCAAGCCTCATGTGTCCTAATGCCGGGAGGATTCGCTTGTTCAGCTCGTTTGTATAATTCTCCAGTGTTTTCGGTGCCAGCTTCTGGACAGCGTATTCCGAAAGCCAGCGGTTTGCAAAGGCTTTCAGTGTGATCTTGCGTCCATCAAGAGCAATGCCGTTTTTCACGTCCTCTTCAAACTTTCGCGCAAAATCTTCCACGGCCTTTTCCCTTTTCTTCGGGGTAAGGCCGGGTTCTGGCGTGAATGTGATCGTCTCCCGCAGATGCTTTCCCTGAATGTCATAGCCGCAGCTGACAGTGATCTGATAGGAGCCGTTGCGTTCTTTGATCGTCGCCATTATTTCACCTGCAAATCCATAACGGTGTATTTCTTTGTAACATGTGTTCAACCGTTGACATGCAATTCATCCTCCATCAGAGAAAGAATTCTGGTTAATTGTCTGAGAATACGTGTATACACCAAATCGGTGAGGGGGCTTTCTTCAAGTCCCACACGCGCCGGAAATTCGGTGTTGCTAACTGCTTTAGCACACAAAAAATCATATAGATCAATATCGGTTGCTCTGTATTGATTGGCAAGTTCGGTTATTGCAGCCCGCCGGGACACGCAAAGCCCAGCAAACGGTCGATCCAAAGGGCCTATTGCGGTGGGACCTGGCATTTTATCTATGCCAGAGCATTCTGTTCGCGCTGCTGTTCTTCACCTTCCAAAATAACATCGCCCTGCTGCTTGAGAAGCGTTCTCTGGGTGACACCGCTGTCAGCGGGCGGGTTCTGGCGGTGCAATCCACAGTCGGCATTCTGGGCAGGAAAATCCTTTCCAAATTGGGGAAATTCTCCCTTCCATGGATTTTTTTGGTTTCCTCTGCCGGGATGCTGCTGATTCTTCTTGGCCGGGATATGATTCTGTTCTACGCAGCCGCTGCCATGCTTGGTTTCGTATTCTCCCTGAGAATGCCTGCCGGGTACCTGAAAGCCACGTCCTCTGCAGCGCCGGGGCAGGCTACCATGGCCACCGCCGTTTATTGCTGCTCCAGCTCTCTGGGACAGTTTCTCTCCCCCTTCTGTGTCAATGGCGCGGCGGCAACGCTGGACGGCAAATTCCTCATCAGCGCCATAGCCCTATTTGCCGTGGGCATCCTTTCCCTGGCCTTTGAATGCCGAAAACAGACATGAAAACACACCATTCAGGTTCAGTCTGTCAAAGAGCTATGGATTTTTCTTTATGTGTCCAACTTCATTTTACAATCAACCCTGGCTCAGCTATTTGAGATTTGGGATATTATCTCATAGAGGTAGGGGAAATACTAGGCGGGTGGTTATTGAGCGCTTACGGCGGGGGGTATTGAGTGCTTACGGTACAGTTTCCGCTGTACCCTGATTTTTTCTCTGAAACTCTATGTTGTGGTCACTGTGCCTGAGCCAAGGGTTCGGAGCTTTCGCGGTTCGTCTCTTTATTGTTGAAAACAATTTTATTCACGATGAAGAATACCACCATGGAGATGCCGCCGTTCAGGACTGTGGTTCCGATATTGTACAGCCACGGCGCTACAAAGTGACCGGCTACCGCCGCCCAGGCGCAGTTGATGGAGTTCACGATGCAGGTCACCACACAGAACGCCAGAAGATACCACATGCCCTGGCACAGGATGTTCCCCTTTGACCGGAACACCCAGCTTCTCTGAACGAAGAAGTTGATCATTTCGCCGATCAGCATGGCGATCATATAGGCGGTAAAATATGCCGCGCCGCCCTGCTCCGCGCCGTAGCCGATAATATACCACTTGAATTTTATGCCGAAAAGCGTCAGATCGATTCCGGGGAACCCAAAATCCCGGCTGCCAAGGAACGCAAATGCCCCAGGCAGAAAGGTCAGCAGCACATATTTGAACACCGTGATGGCATTGCTGACAATGATAAACAGTCCGCCTTCCCGCACCCACTGGGAAAGGCTGGGATGCCTTTCCGCGAAATGATTCCACCAATCCTTCATTACTTTCACGAAAACGCCTCCCTACCTGATTTTTCTCATAAATGCCTTGTTTGCCCTGCGGTTCCGGAAGAAATCCCCGATCAGCCGCCCCAGCCCCCGCCAGAAATGGCCGTTGACAAGGAGCACCACATCGTCCACCATCCTGTCGCTCATCAAGCCTCCGGACATCTTTGCCAAAGCGCGGAAGGGCATATTGTAGACGAACAGGATGTTCAGATCCGGAATGCCTTTTGCCTCGGATTTTTCCTTCATATGCGTCAGGATTTTGTACACCAGACGGGCAGCGCCGGTCTTTGCATAATACAGCTGGCAGATGGCGTCATTTCTGGTCAGCTCGCCGCCCCAGTGTCCGTCCGGAATGGGATGTCCCAGAAGATCCCGGTACTCTTCCTCGGATATCCGGGTGATGCGGCCGCTTTCATAGCCAGGAAGCGCTCCATAGGGAGCCGGGGCGTTTGTGCCCTCTACTCGGATATTCGCCGAAAGCCGGACGTGCGCGGCATCGGAGGCAACGGAAATCGTGTAGATCCCGCTCTCCACCTCCCAGCGGTTGGTTTTCACATTGAAATACCGGAACGCCTTATCGTCCAGACTGACGCTTACCGTCCTGCTCTCCCCTGCCTTCAGGAATAACTTGGCAAAGCCCTTCAGCTCCTTTTGGGGGCGGAACACATTCCCGTCCTTGCAGGATACATATACCTGGGCAACTTCCGCGCCGTCCCACGCTCCTGCATTGGCTATGGTGAAGGTGACCCTGTCCTTTTCCGCATGGATGTCGGAATAGAGAAAGGTCGTGTAACTCAGGCCATGGCCGAAGGGGTAGCGGACAGGAATATTTGCGGTATCGTAGTACCGGTAACCGATGTACAGTCCCTCCCGGTACTCGGCGGTGCGTTCCTTACTGGGAAAATAGGCGCAGGCGGGGGTATCCTCCAGCTGTAGCGGCCATGTCTCATTCAGCTTTCCGGAGGGGTTAACCTTGCCCAGCAGTGCATCCGCCATAGCCCCGGCGCCTGCTTGTCCCCCCAGATATCCGTGGATCGCCGCCCGGAAGGAACCGGGGATCACAAAGGGGGAACCGCCCGAAAGCACCAGGACAACATTTCGGTTCACCTTGCAGACGGCTTCGATGAGTTCCCGCTGCCCCTTACTCAGCTCCATGTTTGACCGATCCATGCCCTCAGACTCGGCGATCTCATCCAAGCCCACGCACAGCAGTACGACAGGCGCGGTTCCCGCGACTCTGACCGCCTCATCGATCAGCTTCTGATCGGGATTCGGCTTCCTCCGGTCGAAGCCCTGGGCATAACCGGCGATGGATACGCCGGCGGCGCGCAGGCAATCATACAGATTGTCCAGCCTCGTCGGGTTAACCATGGAAGAACCGGCGCCCTGGTAGCGGGGATTTCTGGCAAAGTCGCCGATAATCCCCACCACGGCGTTCCGATCCAACGGGAGAATTCCGTCATTTTCCAGCAGGACAACGGACTGCTCCGCGCACTTCCGCGCCAGCGCGTGATGGGCATCCTTGTCAAAGGATTTGGGTGCCTTCTTCATGGCTTCATCTGCGGAGACAAGAACTCTGAACAGCTCTTTCAGCCGTTCATCCAGATCTGCCTCGGAAACCCGCCCTTCCTTGACGGCATTCACAAGGCCAATGGCGGCGTCCGGGCCGGGGGCGGGCATTACCAGATTGGAGCCGTTCTTTACACCCAGAGCATGGTCATTGTCCGCGCCCCAGTCGGTAACCACGAAGCCGTCGAAGCCCCAGTCATCCCGGAGTATCTCCTTCAGGAGATGGGCATTCTCGTTGGCATAGGTGCCGTTGACCTTGTTGTAGCTGGACATGATGGATCGGGGCTTGCCCTCTTTTACGGCGATCTCAAAGCCGGTAAGGTAGATTTCCCGCAGCGTGCGCTCGTCCACCACGCTGTCCATGGCCATCCGCCGCAGCTCCTGCGAATTGACGGCAAAATGCTTGGGGCAGGCGGCGACGCCGTTTTCCTGAATGCCCCGGATATAGGCGGCGGCCATTTTACCGGCAAGATAGGGGTCTTCCGAGAAATACTCAAAGTTCCGCCCGCACAGGGGGCTGCGCTTCATATTGAGTCCCGGCCCAAGCAGAACGTTTACACCGTTCGCGGCAGCTTCCCTGCCCAACGCTCTGCCCAGCTCCTCCCCCAGCGCTTCATCCCAGGAATTGGCCATGGTGGCCGCCGTAGGGAAGCAAGTGGCGGGGATGGAAGCGTTCAGTCCCAGATGGTCGCCGGTGCCTGCCTGCTTGCGCAGGCCGTGAGGGCCGTCGGAAAGGAAGCATACGGGAATCCCCGAATCCTTCTTTTCATAGCTTGTCCAGGTAGACCATCCCTGCAGGAAGGCCGCTTTTTCTTCCAGCGTCAGCGAATTGATTGTTTCATCTATGATCATGCGAACCACATCCTAATATCGTCGATTGATTACCAACGGCACCATTTTTCAAAGGCCGTATAAACGCTTCCCCCTGGAAAGCTCCAGGGGGAAAATTTCGCTTGCATCCTTGTCCCGTTATTGCTGCACCGGTATGGAAATCCGCAGAACAAAAATATTGTTTTCCGTATGGATGGACATCTGGCCGTTATATTTCTGCACCGCGTACTGAATGCTTTTCATACCGAACCCGTGGAAATCTTTATCTTTTTTCGTTGTAACGGGAATGGAATCCACCATTTCCAGCCGGTTCTCAAAATAGTTCTCAAACTGGAACAGCGCCAGCCCGCTTCTTTCCCACACACTTACGGCGATCATCCGCTTATCCTGATCCTGCAGGCCCTGCACCGCTTCAATGGCATTGTCCATGGCGTTGCAGAAAATCGCAAAAAGATCGGTGGTATCCATAAATCCCAGATGCTTGCCGTCCGCGACGCAGGTCATGCTGATATGCAGGGACTCGCAGTCAAGGCTTTTCTGGGTCAATACCACATCCAGCACCTCGTTGCCGGTATGCAGCGTCGCGTCGTAAACCTGGATGGAATCCTCGATCTGGGTGATTTCCCGATTCCGGTCATCATCCGGCGATCCGTTCCGAAGCAGGCCGATCTGCCGCTTCAGATCATGGCACTTCCGATTGATAAGCTCTATTTTTTCCTTTGTCAGCTGATATTGCTCTTTTTGCAGCTTCAGCAGCATTTGCTGGGTGTTCACTTCTTTTGTAAGCCTGGAGCGGTTTACGGCGTTCACTTCACTCACAAGCAAGAACAGGCAGCAAAAAGCGGCGTAGCACCGGCATATCACATACAAGGCTCTCGCATCTTCCACGTATGCCTGTTGGGACGCGATGCTCAATACCATCACGACCGCTACTACCATCACGGTAAATATCAGCGTGCGTCTCACATCGATGTTGTACCGCTTCCCGTCGGCAAGCTTGCGGACGCAGCCGAAATAGCTTGCGGCAAGGACGGCGGCATACATCGCAATGTATCCCAAGGTCGGTACATCCGGCGCTTCCTGTTTCGGGGCGTCCTGAAGAAACAGGAGAATCTCCCTTCCGCAAAATACGAAATGCTGAATTGCGTATGCACATACCGCGCAGTAAGCGCAGTCCCATATGGAAACATTACAGCAGAAAAACACAAGCGCCGTTACATTTGCCACCGTAAGCAGCAGCGTAATACTGCCAATTCTGGGTGTCCAATAGCGCAGCATCAGGCACAGCACGCTGCCAAGGAGAAGCCGCAGCCAGAATCCCCGCCGTTTTTCCAGCGGCACCATGAAAACAGCGGCGTTGATGATCAGCTCCAGCGCCATATAGATTTGAATATATACAGAAAAGAAAAGGTCTTTCATCGTCCGCCACTCCCGTAGTAATCCATAACCGCCAGCATAAATTCGTTTCGCTTCCGCCTGGAAATGATGAGTTCCTCTCCGGCCACCACAACCGTGTCCGTCTTGATCAGGTTGATGTGCCGCAGGTTTACCAGGTAGCCTTTGTTGCAGCGAACAAAGTGATACTCAGATAGGCTGTGTTCAATCTCGGACAGGCTGCCCTTTGCGCGGTATGTTTGCTCCAGCGTGTGGATCAGCAGGCGATGGTTGATCACCTCGATATAGGTAATATCCATTTCCGGGATCTTCATGATCCCCTCTTCCGTATCCACCATGAGGTTTTTCTTCTCCTGACGCTGAACGGCCATGGCGACCTTATCCAATTTCATGGAAAACGCGAAATAGTTGACCGGTTTGAGGACATAGTCCAGGGCGTTGACTTCATAGCCGTTGATGGCATATTTCGCCATATTCGTTATAAAAATAATAAATACGTTCTGATCCAGCTTCCGGATCCGGCGGGCTGCGGACATTCCGTCCAGCAGCGGCATTTCGATATCCAGCAGGAGCAGATCATAAACCGGCTTATACGCATTTACCAGCTTCATACCGTCGGGAAAACAGTCGATTTCAAATACCACCCCTGTTTTCTCCGAATAGGTTTTCAAATAAGCTTGCAAAAGCTTACAGCTGGCTTCGTCATCCTCGGCAATGGCAACGCGCATGTTTTCACATCCTCTCAAAGCGGACAGAATGGAACTTTTTATGTCATAGGTCGCCCATATATCTTATTACAGAATTCTTCTGAAAGCAACCACCGGATTTTATTTCAGGAGAAGGATCAGCAGCAAAACGGACAGCGCCGTCACGAACAGGCAGCCTAGCCAACCGCCGGAGTCCTTCTTTTCCTCTTTTGCGCTTGTCAGCACCCATGCCAGAATCCCCGCTGCCGCTCCCCCGGCCAAATTGGACAGGAAAAACGATGCCGCCACAGTCACGGAAAAGACAGATGCCGAGGATTTATCCGCACCTTGGATGCTCTTCGCTACCATAGACACGCCCACAATGACCATCACCATATCGGCTACCGCAAAGGAGCATCTGCGCAGGATGTCCAGGACAGCCCCATAATGGCCGTACATAGAAAAGCGGATGTCATAGGAAAAAATCGTGCCGAACAGGAAGGGAACAATCCAGAAAAAAGCGCTGAGAAGGCACACAATGGATGCAACCACTGCCGCAAGCCCGGTTCTGCCCCCGTCCTTTGCTCCGGCAACGGAGGCTTTCCCGATGGATAGAGATACGCCACCCATCAATGGCGCAACGACGCCGCTGACCGCATTGCACAGCAGAATGCTTCTTTGGGGAATTTCGGATTTTCTGCCTACCTCCTGCCCGACTGCGGACAAAGTCGCCCCGCCGTCCAGCATCATCGTGAGGACTGTCGTCAGGATTCCCGTGCCGAACAGATACGCCACGCTGCCGCCCTGACTGCGGTATTCGGTGAAATCGAAGCCCTCCTTCAAAACCAGCGCCGGCCGGAAGTTGGACAGGATGGTAAACAGGTGTTTACTCTGGGCATCTTCGCTGCCCACCGTCCACAGGCGTCCCCACATGGAATCCAGGGAAACGCCGAAATTCTTCCAGTTGACGCACACAAAGCAGACACTGCTCAGGAGGAAAAAGGCCGTGCCTGCCATCAGTGCCCCCATCAGGGGATGGCGGCTGCGTTTTGACAACCAGAAATATACGCAGGCGGAAAGAAGCACTGCACATCCGTTCAGGAGCAGCTGGGGGTGGTACTTATCCGTTGCATAAGAGAATCCGCCCCAGCCGATCGCTTTTGGCAGCATCACCGACTGTGCCTTTCCTGACAAGGCCGCGGCAACGCCGTAATCGGGAATCGCCGAGCCTTGCACCTGTATGATTCCCGTCAGCTGGATTGCCGTCCAGGCAAGAAGAATTCCCAGCGCTGCCGGGAGGGCATCCCGTACCGCTTTCGGAATCGTGCGCCAAATCTTCTCCCACAGTCCCGGGATTGCAAATACGATCGTGCATACCAGCGAGCTGACCAAGCAAATTGCCAGAATGTTATGGTACGTCAATCCCGCCTGGCTTCCGCCGAGACTGATCAACACCGCGCCCAAGCCCAGACCGGACACCTGCACAAGAGGCAGTCCGGCGACCAATCCCATGACAAGGCTTCCGGCAGCGCCCAGGATCATGGAAATAAAGTACATCTGCGCGGTAAGCTCTCCGTTTGCGGCTATCGCATTGACGGAAGTCGCTCCGTCGGACACCAGCATCTGCAAAACCAGATTCATGTTCAGGAACATCCCGCACACCGTCAGAATGCCCATCAGCAGACCTGCTTTTATTTCCGTTCCCAGCGTGCTTCCATATTTTGAATAGTCGAACCTGTCCTTAAAACGGGTTCCAGATATTTTATTTTCCTTCACCGGCTTACCCTTCCTTCACAATTCATTCCAAAGAAACTCCCATCAGCAGCCCGACGGAAAGTCGGGCTGCTGACCGGGAAATGTAGGTTACTGTTCTGCGATCCGGGCAGAGATGGGCTGATCGCCGCAGAAATCCACCCGTTCCGATCTCACGCCGCCCTTGCAGCTGGGAATATCGGACATTGCAGGATCCGTCCACAGCTCCGTATGGCCGGTGACAAATTCCGCACTGGGTTCGGCATCCGTGATCACGATCTCAATGGCGGAGCTGACCGCGGAATCGTTGGTATACTCCAGCTTGGAAAGCGCCTGACAGGTCACATAATACGTTCCGGGATCCAGCGTGTATGGGAAAATATCATACAGGAAGCAATAATCCGAGCCGCCGACATAGGGGCCGAATCCCGTCAGCTCACCGTCGGAGTGGTAATACCGGGGCAGCGGTTCGGAGTAAGAAGAGCCCCAGTTATATCCCATGGGATGACGGTAGACCGTCGCCGCCAGCTGTTCCAGATCCACCGTTTCGCTGCGCACGGCATCCGTACACTCCGGATCGGAGTAGAAGGTGAACTCCATTTCCGGCAAATACTCCTGGGTGTAGTAGTCGGACAGGGTAAACCAGTCAACGATCAGCTCCACCTGATTTCCGCTGACCATGGCCAGCATTTCAGGACGCTCCAGGGTCAGGCCGACACCGTATTCCGCCGTGATTTTCGTCGGCTCCGGACGCTCCAGGCCGGAACCGGCGGCCGGATAAGCGTTCAGCATGACCCGGAAGGTTCCCCACCCCATTGCGGGCAGGTCCACCTTGCCGGTGACCGCGCCGGTACTGCCGCCCATGATCCGTGCGGAGGTTGCCAGATACTCCGTTGCTTCCGTACCGTCTTCCACGGGGAAGATCCGGACAAAATAGTACGCCGTGCGGTCATCCGTTGCCGTGAAGGAGAATTCGCCGGTCATGGGGTCAAACTGAAAGTCCTCAGGCTGTTTGAGGGTCGCGTCGGTCTCCGCCGCAATCGCGGTAGGCGTGGTATCCACCGTGATAAAATTGTCTTTCTGCCCGCAAGCTGCCAGCATGGCGCAGCTAAGGAGCAATGCACCTACCGAAAGAATGAATCGTTTCATGGGGTCAATCTCCTTTCCGTTATCTCAGGCCTGTTTTTTCTTCTTGTTTTTGCTGACGATCACCGCGCCGACAATGCCGCCTGCCACGATCACGCCCACGACCGCGATCACGATGAGGCCGACGGGGATCCGATTCGTGGTGGTCACCACGCCCACGGGGCCGCTGATCACGTTGCCGTCGGCGTCGGTGGTCTTTGTGCCGCAATACTGGTACAGGCAGTTGCGCATCATCTCATGGAGCTGATACTGCGCATAGACAGACTGGGTGGAATCGCCGAACGCCGCTTCCGTCGCCGCCATGGTGATGTAGTTTCCGTATCCGAGGGTCGCGCCCTGCACGCTGAGAATCGCCAGGGGGTTGTTGTAAACGTCGCCGGTGCCGCAGTTTCCGTCGGTGATCAGCAAGCCGTTCCAGCCCCACTCGCTGCGCAGCATCGTAACGTACATACCGTAGGGGAACAGCGCCGTACCAATCCGGTTCAGGGACGCCATGAAGCCGTTCGCATTATAGTCCTTTGCCGTGATCTCAAAGGGACGCATATACACTTCCCGGATTGCCTGCTCGTTTGCCCATGTCAGAACGCCGTCACGGTTGGTATCGCTGTCGTTCAGCGCCAGGTGCTTTACAAACACACTCGTACCGGTAGACTGGATGCCCTGAACCACATTGCCGCCGATCTGGCCGCCGATGAAGCCGTCCTCAGAATAATACTGATGGTTTCTGCCGCCGAAGGGAGAACGGTGGGTATCCATACCGGGCGTGTAGACGCATCCGTAGTTGAACAGTACCGCCTGATGGCCGTATGCCACGCCCATTTTCTGAGCCGTTTCCGTATTCCAGGTCGCGGCGATCAGAGGCTCGCCGGGGAAGCCCGTGGCGCTTGCGGAAGATCCGCACTGCTCGGGGCCGTCCACGCAGACCTGCTTCGGCTTTCCGACGGAGGGGATCGCCGGAACCATCCAGCCGCAGTTGCCCTGGATCTCGATGGCTTCATCCAGCGTGGTCATATTGGTCAGCATTTCCCAGATGGCTCTGCCTTCCTCCGTATCAATGGGAACGCCCGTCATATCCGCCACGCTGAGGACATGGTGATTGCCCTCCGGAACGGTTTCCGTCACCACGGGCAGGCCGCTTTCCGTCGTCTGATCTTCCGCGACGTAGTATACCTTCCCCCACTCGGGCGCTTCCATCTGCGCGACTGCTTTCCCGTCGGGCGTTTCCGCAGCAAAGGGGATCATATCTGCGCCAAAGGCATAGAATGTTTTCGTTTGCTCCGTTTTTACGCCATTGCGGTAGGTTTCAAAGGTGTAATCATAGGTCTGGGTATTTGCCAAGGACATGATCTCCACGATCTCGTCCTTCAGAAGCTCATTGGGTTCCTCATCCGACTGGTGCGCCATGATCGCTTCCATTCCGTCGGCGAAATTGCTTCTGGAAAGATAGCCGTCCAGCATGCAGCCGTCGCCGGCCGTTACATCGTCCATCGCGTTCCGGGCAACCGTCTTGTCCGACGAACGGGCACCTACATACTCCGCGTCCGCAACGTCACCGGCATCATCGTAAATCACAGACTTGGAAAGCTCGGCCGCGACCGTATCCAGCGGCGCATTGGCGGTCTCTTCCTCGCCCCAGCGGTGCGCGTCGCTCTGCACGTTAAACTTGTAATTTCCTTTTTCCAGTACATAGCATCCCTGACCGAAGTTATCGAAGGAAGCCAGCTCATCCGTGTCAAACTTCAGCGTAATATCCTGGGACTGTCCCGGCTCCAGGTTCTTCGTCTTCGCGAAGGCGACCAGGGTGACCTTGGACTTTTCCAGACCGCGTCCCTGAATGCCGAAATGCTCCGTGTCGCTCTGATAAGGCGCATCCATATACAGCTGGACAACTTCCTTACCGCCTACGGAACCGGTATTCGTGACGCGCACGGTCACGGCGTTCTGCTCATGGGCATCCAGCTTCACATCCGAGTCAATGATCTTCTGCTCAAACGTCGTGTAGGACAGGCCGAATCCGAAGGGGAACTGCACCACCTGCTCATAGCCCGCCGCGGTTCCGTTCTTGAACGCATGGCCGGTAAAGGCCGGAGAATCAAAATAGCCCTCCGCATCCGCCGTCTCGAAGAAGCGGTAGCCGACGTAAATGCCCTCTTCATACTGATAGAAGGTATTGTTGTCCGCATCCTGGCCGTTGGCGTAGCGGTTGTTGTCCATGTTATAGAAGGTGGGATTGGTAGACAGGTCATACGCCCAGGTGTCCACCAGTCTGCCGGAGGGATTCACCGCGCCGGTGATCAGCTTGCCGACGCCCACCAGTCCCGCGTCGCCGGGATGGCCGATCCACAGGCAGGCTTCCACATTGTACTCCTCGGAGTCCAGGAATCCGATCTCCATTGCGGAGGACGTGTTCAGAAGGACGATGGTATGCTTGAAATTCTCCTTGCAGAATTTCATCAGATTGCGCTCGTTATCATCCAGTTCCAGGTAGGTCGTTCCGTTGACCGTGCTGCCGTCCCCGTCCAGATCCATGGAAAGTGCGCTGCCTTCCGCCGCCGTTCTGGACAGCGTCACGATCGCCGTGTCGCAGTATCCCTCTACCAGGATCTCAGACTTGGCCTTTTCATATTCCTCGATAGGGAACTCGTGGATGGCCGCATAGCTGTCCCAGTCTCCCAGTCCGGAGGGGTCTGCGTCCCGGACGCCTCTTTTGCCGCCGCACATCGTTTCCAGCCAGTTCCATGCCTGCATATTCACGTCCAGACCGGCTTCGATGAACGCCGCGTCCATCATGACCGTGTTGTCATCGTCGCCGCCGACATAGTTATACGACATGGAGCCAAGCAGGGTGACCTTAGCCCCGTCCTGTAAGGGAAGAATGCCGTTGGCATTTTTCAGCAATACCGCGCCCTCTTCCACAATTTCCACGCTGGTGTCGTAGCCTTCCACATAGCAGTCGTCGGACGTATACTCCGCCGCCAACGCCGTTGGAAGTACCGCTGTCAGCATCAGAATCGCGCAGACGAGACTGATGCCTTTTTTCAGGAATGTGATCCTCTTCATTTGGGTTTCCTCCTTTTTTGTGCTTGCGGGAACCTTTCTCCCGCAGGATGGTTCCAATTTATCATAAGGAGACCCCATAACGCCGGATAAAACCCGAACGGTTGATTTTTGGACGCAAACGGCAACTTAAAAAACCTCTGCTTCCGTTTCGAAAGCAGAGGTTTTTCGATCTATTCCCCTTAAAACACGAATCGCTTCTCGTGTCAACACGCCACGTAACAGGACAGCCCCTTGGCTCTCCCTCTGGGAAAGCTGTCACCGAAGGTGACTGAGAGGGCTTTTCCCCTCTCAGTCTTCGCTGCGCTCAGCCACCTCTCCCATAGGGAGAGGCAAGGGGGCGGTTCAATTATCCCACTGCGCCTGAATTCAGGCGCTTCCCCTTCTCAAAACACAAACCGCACCAGCAGCATATAGCACACCGTCCCACCTGCAATCGACAGCAGCATCTGCCGCTTCCACACATGCAGCGCGCCGGTGACCAGGATCGCGATCAGCTCCGGAAGCCCGCGGTTTCCTTACAGCACGTCCACATTCTTCAGGCAGTACACCACCAGCATTCCAAACACCGCCGACGGCAAATATTTTCCGATGTACTGCACGAACCCCGGCGTCTTCCTGCCTTCCTTAAAGATCAGAAACGGCAGAAACCGGGTCAGCATCGTCCCGGCGACGCACAGTCCTATGGTAATCACCTGCTGCCAGATCGTCATCTCGCTGCCTCCATTGCTTCTAATCTTTTCCTCGACGCCGCGAGCAGTAACACGATCACAGCCATGGTCGGAAGCATGAACGAGTCCGCGCCAAAGCAGATTCGGCATACCACTGCCGCAGCCACGCCGACCAGGGACGAAATATGGTTATCCTCCTTCAGCCACTGCTCCAGGAAAATGACCACGAACATGGCGGTCATGACGAAGCTGATGCCGGTGGTGTCAAATTCCAGCAACGACCCCACCAGTCCGCCCACCGTCGCCCCGGAGACCCAGTATAACTGGTTCAGCAGGGTGACAAAGAACATAAACCAGCCTCTGTCCACATCCTCCGGGATGTCAGCCGTATAGTTGACGGAAAAGGTCTCATCGCACATGCCGAAGATCAGATAAAACTTTTTCCAGCCCATGCCCTTGAAGCGATCCAGCATGGAGATTCCGTAGAAAATATGCCTTGCCTGAATGAGCAGCGCCATGATGAACACCTGCATCGGTGCAAAGGGGCTGATGAGCATTTCCACCGCCACGAATTCCAGTGAGCCGCCGTAGATCAGCAGGCTCATGAGCATGGGGTACACGAATGGAAACCCGTTGGCATTCATATAAATACCGTAGGCCAGCGCCAGAAACCAGAATCCGGCAAATATCGGGATGGTATAGGGAAACGCCGCTTGGAACGTTTTTTTCTCATGGTGTCCGCTTCTTTCTGCAGAGCTTGCTTAGCTGAATTATACCACCGCCGGATAAAATTTACAATACAATATGATGTAAGAAAGCCGCCCGCCCCGGCCGGGGAAATGTGGGCAAAGACGCAGTAAGGAGATTCCTAAGATTCTGTAACTTTCCCAAAATTCTTCTTTCTTTTCCATTGACTTTGATGCCGATATCTATTATAATTCTACCAGATAGGTAATGGAGGCATTGCCGTTAAACGGTCTGTGCCATGCGGCGCGGATTGATGAATGAAAGGAGAGTATTTCATGATGAAAAAACATGGTTTGCGCAGATTTTTCAGTCTGCTTCTGGCAGTGATCATGGTCTGCGCCCTTCTGCCCACGGCTGCGTTGGCAGAGGATACGACGGGGGATGGCGAAACCCAGACCGTCGTAGTGGACGAGAAGAAGCCCGAACTCCCTGCGCCGGAACAGCCTAAGAACGAGGATCCCCCTGCACAGGAAGACCCGAAAACATTCACCGTTACATACACTGACGGTGCAAACGGCGCAGCTTTTGACGAGCAGGTTTACCGCGACCTGTCGGCTGGTACCGCGACCCCCACTTTCAAAGGCACTCCCGAACGGGAAGGCTATACCTTCGCCGGCTGGAAGCCTGAAGTCGCCGAAACCGTGACCGGGAATGCCACCTATGTTGCCAAGTGGGAAGCTGTGAAAAGCGCCGGAGAGGTGCAAAAAGCTCCGTCTCGGTCTAACAGCACCGTGGTGTTGCACCCGTCTGTGAACAATACCGTAACGGGTGTCAAAGTTTCGGTCGGCGGTACGCTTAGCGGCTATACGATCAAAAGCATCAGTGGCTATGACATCACCGTTGACCTCGGCAAGTATAACGTCAACAACGACACCTTCCGTCTTCCTTATGCGAAAGACATCTGGTATGGTGTTGACGACAACAAGGTCGACTACATCTCTTGGGCTGGAGGCGGCAGCAACAGGCGCAGCGAGGGAGCCAGCGCCCTGCTTGTCAACGGCAAGAACACCGCTTACTATTATTTCAAGGGCGCTCCCGTTCTCCCGACCTTCACTCTGAATTATGACGCCAACGGCGGTACCGGCGCACCCACCAGCCAGACCTACAAGGCTACCTCTCAGTATGAGATGTCTCACGAGTTCACCATTTCCTCGCAGAAGCCAACCCGTGAGAATTATACCTTCCTCGGCTGGAGTACCAACCGCAACGCAACGACCGCAGAGTACCAGCCCAACGGCAAGATTATCGTAACTAGCACCACCACTCTGTACGCCGTGTGGAAAGAGGATGCTCCCACCAAGCCCACTGCCCCCGACAATGGCACCGTCAAGACTCTGCTGGGCGATTCTGCGGTGAAGGTTCACTGCTCCACCCCCAACTCTGGCCACACCGCTGTTACATATCCCCTCCTGGACGGTTCCTTCACTGTCGGCGACGTTCAGGGCAGCAGCGGCAACTACACCTGTGTTGTCACCGTTCGTGCAGATGAGTATGTGACCGCATACGGAGGCGGACATAGACTTGCTGCTGCCAATGAGTCCCCGAAGACCATTACGCTGAAATACAATGAGACGACCAAGACGTGGGCTGCGTATACCGTCACTCCCATCGTTTTCAACGTTGTGTGTGATACGGCTCCTACCGCCCCCAACAATGACACCGTCAAGGCTCTGCTGGGCGAAAATGCGGTGCAGATTATCTGCACTAACACGCAGATCGGCCATGGCAGCAAGACCTTTGGTCTGATCGACGGCACGTTCACCGTTTATCATAACAAGAACAACTGTGAGGTCGTCATCAATTACTTCAGCCCCTACGTGGACGCGTTCAACGCCGCTGTTAACGTCCCTGCGGGAACGCACATTACCGACAACAGCATGGCGGGTCAGAATCGGAAAAAAATCAATCTGGTATGGAGCGACGGAAACTGGACTGCGGCGGATGCTCCCGCGAAGCACCATGTTCTGTGCACCTTGCAGCCCGCGAAACCCACCGCGCCCAGCCACGACGACCTCAGCAGACTGATTGGCGATATCACCGTCAACTGCACCAACAACGCGGCCACGCACGACCCCAGGAGCTGGGTCTACCCCCTGCTCGCCGACTCCTACACCATCGGTAACGTTGAAGGCACCGCCGACACCGGCTACACCTTAACGGTCACGGTCAACGCGGAAAAGGTGGAGCAGTCCGACGCCGAGTCCGGCGTGACCCACACTCCCAAGGATGGCAGCAAGGCTGTTACGCTGAAATATGAGAATAACGCATGGACGGTAAAGGAAGGCACTCCCGTTTCCTTCGATGTCGCGTGTGTGGCACAGCCCACCTTTAGCGGGCTGCAAGAGCTCCTCAATCAGGAGATTTTCGTGGAATGCAATACGAAGTCCGCGCACACCAAGACCCCCTATGACCTGATTGCCGACTCCTACACCATTGAAGGTTTTTCGACCATGACGGATCACCCCACCTGCACCGTCGTTCTCAATTCCAAAAAATATGTAGAGTCGTTCAATGGTACTACCAACGCGGTTCACACCCCCGAGAACGAAGTCAGGCGCATTGCGCTGACCTTCAAAGATGGCGGCTGGGGTGTGGCAACGGACGACCAGCTTCCCGTCGTCTTTAAGGTCGCGTGCGTTCCTGACGCGCCCACGGACGACTACCTCAAGGATTTGCTGCGTGAGAAGGTGAAGGTCACCTGCACCGCCACCGCCGATCACGCGACCCTGGCATGCGACCTCCTTAACGGCTCCTATCAGGGAAGCGGCGTCCAGCCCGACGGCAACGGCGGATACACGTACACCGTTACCATCAAAGCCGAGAAATATGTGGAGAGATACAACACAAAGTGGCCGAAGAGCAGTCACTACCTGGTCGAGGGTGAGCCGACCGAGAAGTCTGTCACGCTGGTATGGAACGCGGATGAGGACAAATGGGTTTTCGCCGACCCCAAGGCCGTACCCGTCATCTTCCGTGTCGAGTGTCTCACCGTCACCTATGAGGACGGCGTAGACGGCAGCGTCTTTCATACCGTCTCTTTCCCCAACCTGAAGAAGGGCGAAGCCACCCCCACCATTGAAGACCCCATCCGCGTCGGCTATAAGTTCGCCGGCTGGGAGCCCACGGTTGCGGCAACCGTGACGGAGAACGTGACCTACATCGCCCAGTGGGAAGAGGTGGATACGACCTTCACCGTGAAATACAACGACAATGTGAAGGGCAAGGCCTTCAAGGAGCAGGTTTACGAGGATCTCAAGTACAACGAAGAAACCCCCGATTTCAACGGCACTCCCAAGCGCAGCGGCTACACCTTCACCGGCTGGAAGCCCGTGGTCGCCGACAGAGTGACAAAGGACGTCGTCTATTACGCCCAGTGGAAGTCCAGCTCCGGCAAGGACAATGTCCCCAAGACCGGCGACGGCCAGATCGTCATGATTCTGGGCAGCGTGCTGCTGTTCTCCTTCTGCGGCGCGACCGCTGTCTGTCTCTACGACCGCAAGAGAAAACAGGGTTAAAACCGAATACGTCAAACTTCTGAAACAAGGGAAGCTCTGATTAAATCGACAAGAGCTGTGAGCGAGAGATTTTCCGTCCAATCGAGGTATCGGAAACGGCGGAATACTGTATGTATTTCCCGTTTTCGATACCGAAGAGTGGGCGGAAAAGATCCGCTCACAGTCGCAGACGATTTATTCAGAGCTTCCCAAGGGCGGTGACGGGATTCCCGTCACCGCCCTTTCCCTTGGGACGCCCCCGGCGTCCCGTACTGAGAGGAAAGAAACATGGCTAACAAACAAGGCAGATTCCAGACCCCCCGCACTCCCGCCCCGCCAAGGTCGTTCCGCCCCGGCGCACCGGCAATCCCGGGCGGAAATCCCCCCTTTTCATCCTACTGGTGGCCGTCTTCTGCATCGCGCTGGTCGCGGTGTCCGCCATCCTGATTCACATGGGCAAGGCTCGCAGCGATTTCCGCAAGCTCTCCCAAATGGTGCAGGAAAACGCCACGGCCGTCCCCGCGGAGACCACGCCGCCGGAAACCCAGTCCGCCCA